>Ga0256404_1000085_pt1 | contig 215329 bp, 170 predicted proteins | sample RumenRJG_01DNA_FD_185990 | JGI IMG/M metagenome (GOLD analysis project Ga0256404, IMG submission 185990) | Bovine rumen microbial communities from Lethbridge, Alberta, Canada - RJG_01 | ecosystem: Host-associated > Mammals > Digestive system > Stomach > Rumen | place: Canada: Alberta...
GAAGTATCAAGATATAGCCCAAAGGTTGTTGTCGCAGGCTGCGTTGGCCAAGACCAGAATTGCCAGGAAGAAACTGGCAGATTTCTTTAAACAGGAGAAACCTGTGCTTTCTGAGATACGGCATAACGCAGGGGCACATCGAGAACATGATTTCATGAAGCAAATGGAAGTGTTGAAAGGTGTTGGTTGGTCAGACACGATTGAACGACTGCATAGATTTGAGGAGGTGACATTGGAATTAGGAAAGACGATGAAACCTCTGATGGAAGCTGGGCTGAAGAAAATTGGGGAGGCTTTTGGGAAATAATATTGTGCATTTGACCGTGTATTTATTTACAAGTGCAAAGATATTTTTTCTGGAGAAAGCCACTGAAAAGCATAAAGTTTTTACGTAATTCAACTCTAAGTTGTTAAGGATGCTTTGCATGGGTTGACCTATGACACCTAATCATAAGAACATTTGACATAAAATGATAAGAGCAAATAGCTTTGAATGATTTTTGGAATTGATTCTCTTATTTCATCCTTCCTCCTCTTCGCTACAAAAAGCAAGTTTGAGCGGAGAGTCCTCACACGTACATAGGCACCTTACATTTTTTGAACTTCGCTCGAGCCTGCCTCACGCCCAGAAAGCAGATGCAAGCATCGCTCTTCTTGGATTACACAGCGTCTATATATAATGGACAATCCTGACATTTGTGCAGAATTGCCCATTTTCTGTGAGTTAATGATGGCTATAGTCCCAAATCTCCTTTCTTCATATGCCTTTGAAGATTTAATGATTGTAAACCAGATAAAATGCATCTAATTGTGATATTACTATCTGCATGAAAACGATAAATAAGTGATTGTATTGATTCTGTGAAGGGCGGGAGGATAAAAATCTAACGCATTTATCTTTTGTAAATATGGGGCATATGTTTAAAAACATATAAACATCATTGAATTGTGGGGTATAAACACGTTTTTCTTTATGAAACTTTTTTATTGTCGATTTTTTTAGTATCTTTGCGTTCAAATTAAAGATCTTTGCAAATGAAAGATTTAAATCGCATCTACGTTGTGCTTGTAAAAAAGCTAAGTAACTTGCAGAGAAAGGAATGAAAAAAAAGCAACTGGCAGGAATCTTAGACAAAGTCCTCGCCACTCACCATGGTTTCACCGAGGAAGAATTGGACTTCATCATCAACTACGACATCAAATATTGTATGGGTGATGAATTATAGGAAGAATAGATGTATAAGGCAGCTTTTATTAGGATAAAAACATATAATTATGAAAAAAGAACTAAAACCTGCTATTTTGCAACAAGAGTTTTTTGAACTAACTCTAAACATTGAAGATAGTCGTCTATCTGCTTTTGAACTAATTGGGCTTTTATCAAATACAGAGATGCTTTTTAAATCTATTAATCAAACTTTGAATACAAAATTCGCAGTTGGATATGATAGTGTCTCAATAGATGTTCTCGCGTTAGAAAAAGGTAGTTTTAAAATTCCTCTTTTTGTAAAAAAGGTTGTGAATAGTCCTATTTTTGCATCCACTGCTGGGACTTTGTTAGGAGGACTTGCTTTAAATCTTCTTTCTAATAACACTAATCCTCAGACAGTTTCAGGAGGAAATGACAATATTGTTATTGAGAATAAAGACTTATTGGATAACCAAAAAACTATTCATGCCGTCAGCAATATAGCAACGATGACACTTGAAACAGATGGAATTAGAGATATTGCTGTTACTTACGAAAAAGACAATGGCGAACGTGAAAGAGTTTGTGTCTCAAAAGAAAAATTGTTTGAGGTTGCAAATCGCCATGATATTTTGGTAGAAAATATTCATAATATACAGACGAATGTAGTGTTGGAAATAGTTTCTCCTGTGTTTATGAATAAACCAACTTCATGGAAAATTTTGTATAACGGAGCACCAATAACGGCAAAGATGGCAGACGAAGACTTCCTTGAAACAATGGATATCCAGAGGATTGCATTTGCCAAAGGGGATGTTATCGTTGCAGACATAGAGAGTATAGCAACAAATACTGAAAAGGGAATAAAATTGAAACATTTTATTAGAAAAGTGCATTCATATCCCAGATATACAAAGATAACAAGACAAGGTAGAATTGAGCAAACAGAATTGTTTGGAAAAGAGTAATGGTGTATGGGAATAAACAACTATTATCAAGAAAGGGATAGGATTATCTCTTTATTACAAGAAGGTGTTGAGTATATTCCTCAAACGGGATACCGTACAGGTGTCCATATGCGGGTTGGTATCTTATGTAAAAGTTAGCATCGGATAGTAGATTGTACATAAACACAATAAAGAAGTCACTATTTCTTTAGAAGAACGAATTATATCTGATATAACTAACTTAAAAGATGAAAGTATTCAAAATAAACGATCGTTTATTTTGGATTTCTCACATGCTACCTCAGAAATCTAGGGTATTTCGCCCTGAGGCCAAAAGAGAAACCGCAATATTAAATACAGAAAATTTCTATTCTACTAATATTTCTGAATTGCAGAATAGGGAAAAATCATTGGTTGAAGAAGTTGCAGCACTAAAAAAGAAAAATCAAAAGTATGCAGGAAAGGAAAAAGAAATAGATTCATGTTTGTATAAATCCTTTCAACATTAAGTAGACAAAGACCCACCTATCCAACAAGCACTTCAACACCAACATAGAAGGACTTACCTCAATTTATACCTCCTTGCATTTTGCCGATAAACAAATGAGCCAGACGCCTTGTCGGGTGCCTGGCTCGTTTGTCTTTTAATAGCTGCTACATAGAATAACTATCTTCTCTTACATAGTAGCATTATTCATTATTACCACATGATTGGATAGTCTGGGTTTACTGGCACTAGAGGTCCATCTACCCAAAAGCTTGCTCCAAATTGGGTGTTGCAAGAATGACACAAGGGGACAATATACCATTCGTTCCCACCAGTAACGAGCTGAACATGGGCGCCATCTGTCGCCGTAAACATACAGCCATCTCTGTGACAAATGCCAGCTCTTCGACCACTTCTTTTTTCCCAGTAATCCAACCATGATGAATAACCTGCGGGGGCTGGCCTTGCTCCCGCCCTCAAATTATGCACATAATATTTTGCCATATTGCAATCGCCCCATATAGCTTGCGGTTTCTGCAGCCCGTCATTTAGTTGTTAATATGAAGATGACAGTGTCTTCAAAAAAATAGATTATTTAATTTCGTGAGATACGTGTTTCAAACCAGAATCAATCATCAGATTATAATTCTGTCAAAAGTAAGAGGAGGTAATCTAGGCCACGACACGAGGTGCATGCTTGTTTTCCCCGGCCCTAGCCAGCGCCCCCCCGGTATGACATTAAATTGAGAGTTGAATGATATCGTTACTTCGCACTGAACTTTACTGCTTGCGTCAAGCCTCCGGCAGAGATGTAAACGACATACTGCCCGCGGGGAAGACCATTGTAACTCAGCGTGAGGGTATAGCCAGTGCCTGCAGCATTCGTCTGCTCGGCTGTGCGGTAGACGACGCCCTTGCTGTCAGCCAACACACAGCGCACCGTGGCCGACGATTCGAGGCTGTAGCGGATGGTCACCGTGCGGGCCTCGGCATTCTGCTCCAGCGTATAGTCGATGACGGGATCAGCGTCCTCGCAACTGCCAGACCGGGTATCATGGCCGAGTCCCTCGGGATGGTATTCACCGCGAGCTATCAGGGTACGGATCGTCTCGTTCTCCTCGTCATAGGCCAGCTGCCGTTCCTGCTCAGCAGGCGAGTAGTAAAGGGCATACTTCGTGATGAGGCGGTCGTCCGTGGCACTCCTGCTCTCCAGAGTTTCAAGAATCGGATAGCGGTAGCCTGCAGCGTACCATCGTTGCTCCCTCACCCGTTGCAGCGGGACGTCCGTGGCCATGTGGCGGCGGATGCTGTCCTCACCATAGGCAGGGATGCTGTCGCCGTAGACCATCTGCATGCTGTCGGCCAGTGCCGTCTCCGCCCATACCATCCTGTCGGTAGTCAGCAGGCAGACGTGGCGCAGCGTGTCGCCGTCGGGCAGGAGCATGCTGCCTGTGCCATCCACACGGCTTCTGTAGTTGCCGTACTCGCGCACGAACAACTTGTCGCCATACGAACCGGCGCCGCCATAAATTCCCGTAATGTTGTCGCCATAGCACAACGGCAGTCGCATCAGTTGTTCCGGGATGTCGTATGTCATCTGCGACGTGGGCGTGCTCCGGCCGAGGAGGCTGATGCCGTCAGCAGTCGAAAGGTACTGCCGGCTCGCCAGTCCCTCGTGGGCAGCCACCAGCCACGGGGCCACATCCGCACCTGTATAGCAAGTGAGGTAGTCGTTGTCGAGCACTTCCATGCCCTGTAGGTCCCAGACAACATCACGGCCATTCGTTTCGCTGCCACAGAACGTCACCACTTCCCTACTCAACTCGTCACCTGCACGAAGATTATGCTCCGTTCCTGCTCCATCAGCCTGAGCAAGCAACAGCTGAGGGAACAATAGATATATAAATGATAAAAACTTTTTCATACTAATAATGTTTGGTAAGTGTATATTTAATAGTCAAGTGGTTCACCTGCTCAGCCACTCCTGCTGCCGAGGCCACCCCGCGGTTGCTGCCCAAATGATCCTTCATGTAGAAGTGGTACGTAGGCGTGTAGGTAGCGTAAGCTCCCGTCCCCGTCTTCGTGAACGTTTTCGTTAAGCCAAATGACCAAAGTGAAGCAAGCTTCAGCTTTGGCATGGCGAGAAAAGGTCGGATGAAATCCAACGACACGTAGCCGCCATCGAAGAGCAGTGTCGTCAGCGTGTTGTCCTCATAGATAAGGTTCTTTCCCCACCCTGTTCTGAAAGCGGCCTCAAAGGCCGAGCGGCCGCAGTAGTCGAAGGTGGTAATCTCGTCTTCTAACTGAATAGGACTGACAATGCCACCGCCTTGTACCTGGCAGGATACGATGTTGCTGCCCGCCGAGCTCTGGCCGCGGACGGGAGCGATGGCTGACAGCATCAGGATATGTTTCTCTCTCCCTATGTTATTTCCAGGATAAGGCTTCATAGTTATCAATATGTTTGCTGCAAAGTTAGGCTTTTTAGTTCATTTCGCCAAAGATTCTACTTAACAAAACTACACAAGAAACCAGAAACTTGAATCAAAGATCCCGGTTCCTCATATCGCATATTTTATATACTAATCTGTCAAACAAAACCCTTTTTCCTGCAAAGTCTCCATACGTGTAGCCCATCATTACTCGTAGATATACAGGAGCGTCCATTAAATAGTCAAAATGTGGTTTTTTCAGATTAATGGAACATTTATATTCTTCTCCTTTATTTATAAAATCCTCATACGTAAACTTCTCAGGGAGAGACTTCTGTATTCTTTCCATATCCTGAGCTACTTGAAGCTTCTTGTCCTCTGGTACTTCATAATAGACAATTATATCTCCATACGTATGCTTGACCTCTTTCAGAAATTTCTTAAAAGACTCGTATTCTTTTGGATGATTCTTGATGCTATCGTTTAACACTTTTTCCCACTCCTTATCAAGAGTGTCACAGTATTCTATATTACATTCTTTAAACCTGTTGCGTCTTGTTGGCTTGCCTTCATAATCGCAGAATTGCTTATACTCCACCGCAGTGAATTTATAATCTCCAACTTTTTTCCCTTCAGGAATATTATTGTACTCTTCATAATAAAAATCATGAAAACTTTCTGCAATAGCTATCCCCAAAAAGGCACAGAACCATTCGCCAATTACAATGTTTTTATTAGTATCCATTTTGTTGATGATATTTAATGTGATCTTCTTGTTTCTTGAATTCAATTGTTCTTGGGTCTGTCATCTTGTCGGGATTTTCAGAAACTTTTTCTGTATGATGCCCATCTGTTTTTCCACCTTTTTCGTATTTGACATCTCCTCCAACATCAAGACCTTTTGCTTGGTCTTTTCGTGCATCAGTAACGCCTCTGCTCCTCATATTCTTAACAAACTTATCGCGTTGCCCTTTAGGGAGACACTTATATATCTCGCCAACATATTTGTTTTCAAGATCTTGTAGCTTATCATACGCTTTCGTAACCTGTTTTACAAACTTTGTTGAGCCATAAATATCGCCAGCCACAGGAACTAATTCCAAAGCATTTTCCCACCAACTATTGTCAAGTGTACCCATAACTTCATCTGCATCTTTGGCAAATTGTTTAAGCATGTCTTTTGACATATAGTTTTTTAGTCGACGCTCAATATTATTTTTGACGTATGACTTAATACCTGCCTTCACGCCTTGCTTTGCCGTTGCTTTTATCAAGGCAGATAGAGGTGAGTTGCCATCAGGATCCACCAGCATTACAGGATTTCCATGACAATATGCATACGGACTCCAGGAGTAGTATTTTTCTGCCAGCGGGTCTATCTGGTGGAAGCGGCCGAGCACATGGTCGTAGTAACGAGCCGAGGAGTCGTACCAGTCAAGGCCGTGCATCTTGTCCAACTCCTTACCGCAGTACTTGAAGCGATGATCCGTGCTCATCTCCCCGTAGAACGTACTGCCATAGGGATAGTAGTGGTTCACCTGCTCCGCCACTCCCGTTACCGATGCCACAACACGGTTTGAACCGAGGTGATCCCGCATATAGAAGTGGTACGTAGGCGTGTAGGTGGCATTTGTCCCCGTCCCCGACTTCACAAACGACACGTAGCCGCCGTCGAAGAGCAGCGTCGTCAGCGTTCCGTTCTCGTAGATGAGGTTTCCACAGTAGTCGAAGGTGGTAATCTCGTCTTCCAATTGAATAGGACCGACTATGCCTCCGCCAGGCACCTGGCCTCCCTGCACGCCGGCAGTTCCGCCTGCCGACAATATGGGGACGGGACCGACTGTAGACAAAGCCGGAGTGGTGTACTTTACCTGCAGCTTTGTGCCATCGGCACCATAGCGGTAGTTGGTCTTCACACCACTCAGGAAAAGGATGGAGTCCGGCAGGTTCAGCGCATTATAGGCAATGGATGAAATACCTTTGTTCAGGTCTTTCGACAGATTGCCGTTGGCATCGTAGGTATATTCAACGGTTTTATTTGCTCCGTCAACAAAGTTGTACCGGCGATGACTGACATTTGCAGGCAGCCCCATGTGGTTCCGAACCGACAGCAACTGGTTGCCAGTATAACTGAGCGAAAGGGAGTCGAGCATGCCGTACCTCTTCTCAGTCAGAATCTGTTCAACCTTGGGATATGGCTGTAACAACACTGAAAGTGAGCCGTTCCATCCCTTACGGATGATGTTGGTCATGTTGCCATGCAGGTCGTAGCCATAGCTTGTGGAGAAGCGTCCAGCATTCAGACCGTCGGTTTCTTGGTAGTCGGCCTGCGTCAGGCGCGAGAGACCGTCGTACTGGTAGTCGTAGCTGCGAAGGACGGTGTCGGCATTCCACGTCATCGACGAGATGTTGCCGTTCCAGCAGGGTGTGGTGCCGTCCTCATAACTGAGCGTCTCTGTGAAGAGCGGTGAAGAAATCGTCTTCGGCCACGACCGTACGTTGTAGGTGTACTGCGTCTTCAGCGCATCGCTGTTCAGGGGTTTTGTACTCTTCAGACGGCCCAGCTCATCGTACTCACAAGCTGCAAGCACTACAGGCGTGCCGCCGTTCAGCGAGTGGGTCGTCGTGAGCAGGCGGTCGGCATGGTCATAGGCGTAGGTGTATTCCTCGGTAATCGTGTTTTGATTCGAAGCCGTGTGGACATGCTTGCGCTTCATGGGATTGCCAGTGAAAGAAAGCTGCAGATGTTCGACATCAGTGCCTCCCAGATGGTTAGTGCCATGCACCTGAACGAGGCGATTCCTTTCATCATAGTAAAATGCCTTTACCACATAGTCTGCAGAGGACGAAAGCATGACATAGTCGCGCTGCCCTGTGAGTTGGCCACGTACTTGGGGACAGGGATGGTCATAGCCGGGCAAGGTCTGCGAATTCAGTAAGAGCGCGGTGGCAGTGGATTCCAACTGCAAGAACTGGTAATCATCGTAGTAGCGGACCGAGTGGAGCTTTATTCCGCTGAGTGCTGACGGAATCGTATAGCCGCAACTACTATCAGGGCTGTAATCAGCAGTGACAGCTTGTGAGGAGACGTCGGGCACAGGTGACAGGCAGGTTCCATCCACTACAGGCCGTCCGAAACTGTCGTTCAGATGGAATGTCCATTCCCCCCTTTCCCTTTGAATACCGTCTTGTGAAAACACCAGATGGTTAAGAGCATCATAGCGGCAGAGAACCTTCTCCGCGCCCGGCAGTTTTTTCTCCGTACAGCGTCCCCGCCCGTCATAATTGTAAAGGTAGGCATAGTCAAGGAGCGTTGCATCCGTAGCTGTGTCCCAAGGGCCGCTGCCAGAGAGTGCTGCCGATGCCATGGGGGGCAGCACGCAGCGTAGTTGTCCATAGCCATCATAGACGAAATATGTGTCGCAGCTGGTGGTACCGTCGAGAATTGAACGATGCAGCACCTCATTGCCTGTGAAGTCAGTGAAGACATAGTTGATGTGACCATCCTCGTCGGTAGTCTTGACGACATGAAGACTGCCTTTCGGGTAACTGCCTGTGCAGGATAGTGAAGAGCTAGAGGCATCGACGATGAACCGGCGGCAGGACAGAAGGTTGGCAGACGTATTGGTCAGCCATTCAGTGTGCACAGACTTACCACTGTTGTGCCATGCTGAGCCTGCACCCGTCTGTCTTGTCATGCGGTTCAGTGCAGAAGGCTCAAACTCATTTTCACTATATGGATATTGGTCGCCTGCATAGAGGGGGCTTCCCTGTGCCATACCTTTGAACGTGGCTTCGGGCAACTGGCTGCCACCGTTAGCAACGGCTATCGGCAGCCACTTCCTTTGCTCGCGTCCAAGTCCGAGATATTCGGTCAGCGTGACAATGTCCCGGTCGGCGGACGGTGCTGCATTCTTTAGAGACGACTCAAAGGGTCTGCCTAAGCCGTCGTAGAAATGGTTCTCTTCGAGATTCGCGCCTGTGGAAGTCAGCATGGTCTGTATGCGGACATAGCTGGAGGGATCTGTGTTGTCGCTGTAGTGATAGCTGTAGAGGGCAGCTGGTTTCAGCGACAAGTTCCCGTCAGCATCCTGCCAAGGCACATACTTACCAGTCAGACGGGAGAACCGGTCATAGGTGAAACGGCTTGCCCTGCCAGACGGGCCAGAAATGGACGAAGCGCCTCCTCCATCGTGATAGGTAAAAGAGGAGACAAGGGCATCAGGCAGTGCTGACTGCAGGTAGCCTTCAGAAAGTTTCAAGGTGTCAGGCCGTGCCTGGTTGGACAACTCGTCAGGAGAAGAACAGCCGAAGACGGTACCGACACCGTTGAGGATATCGCTTTCTGCTGTGGCCCCCATCATAATCTCGGCAATGGGATGGCGGCCCTTGTATGACCACAGATAGTAGCGATGGTCGTAGTCGTTGAGACATCCGTGGAGCAAATTCCCATAACGGTCATATTTCTGGAATGCGATGCTCTGGGACTCTCCGTTGCGCGTGATGACGAGCCGTGAGGGTTGGATGGTATTGGTGCCGTTTATGGTAAAGACGGAATCGGTAATCTGCGTGACGGACGTGCACGAGCGGAGAGACTGCTCCGTACGAAGTGGCTGGGAAATGACATTTTGGTTCACCATAGCCAAAGCGACGCTATCAGTAGGAAAATCGTAGCTGTACTGATAATCAGTGACGTTGACATCACTCGCATTGGCAGCCACATAGCAGCGGGTCTGAGTGGGGTTCACATAGTGGTCGTTGCCATAGATAGTTTCATTGACTGTAACGATGGTGTCGGGACCGATATACTCCGTAATCGTACTACTTGCAGGAAGCACCTTGGCAGAAACGATGTCGTAGGTAGATGCCTGGAACCATTCTGCATCCTCAAACCTTCTCGGGCGCGTGTCACCCATGGGCTTAGCCCCGAGGGCACGGAAGAATCGCTCAGAGCCGGAAGGCTCGTCGATAACATACCCGTAGTTCTCCTTTTGTATTTTCACATCTGAACCATTCTCTCTCTTGAATACAGTTTTTGACAACAGCAAATTTTCCAGATAGTCATTAGGAGTAAAGGGAAAATAGGTCGGGCCGGTCTGAACGATGGTACACTGTAAAGGTCCTTGATAGGGGCGTGCCCTGTAGTGGTATACCGTTCGGAAGGTATCGGCTTCTGACGTGACGGTTTCTGTCACATCGGAATACTGGGCGAGGCATCCCGAATAGCGGAGCAGGTTGTCTTCGTTGTACTCGTCGATGCCAATGAAATCAGGTTCGAGTACTCCGTCGATAGTCACACTTTCTAAATAGCTCCTCTTAAAAACTGGAAGAGGTGCTGCAATACCAGAAGAGTGACCTTCGCCATTAAGATAGGAAAACGTCCTGCGCTCAACAAAACGATTGTCCCGGCTATAATTCGTTATGTCCTTGATACGGATACCACCACAAATCGCCTCATGGGTGTTTAGCGTACTGATATTCTTCAGGTATCGGTATGAGATTGTAGTAGGATAGAGAAGAGAACTTGTCGCATGGAAATCCTCTTTTAAATAAGTCACTACCCAACGGTACCGATGCCCCTTGTTCAAGTAAGCCGTCCACTCGTATTCAAAAACAGGATCGCCTATTTCATTATAGAAAAGAGGCTGCGGACCAGGAGAGGTAAGATAAAAGAGCTGGATGTTCTCGTACACTGTGCTGTCGCCGGTACTGATGTCAAGGAGTTTGACTTTCATCTTCCAGAAGCCGATACTGTTGATGGCATATCTGATGGTTGACGTCATGACTCCTGACTCACCGACCGTGAAAGTCTCGCTGCTGCTTTCACCGAAAGAGCATGCCTCAAAATGCCCGTTCGCATACTGGACGTTATAGGAGGAGTCTGTTGTGTAGGCAAAGTTGTTTTCGTATTCAAAGCAGGTTTTTCCTCCAGTTGGATAGGTAATGCTCTCCAGGCTTCCAGCCTTGGCGTGCTCGTTCGGATATCGGTCGGCTGTATTGAAACCATCATTGCTAATTGTACCGAGTGTTGTGGCGAACAGACTCGTATTGTCCTGAGCGTTGTAGTAGCCCCAGATGTCCTGGGAGCAGCTGTGATACTGGTCTGGAAGTCCTCCATAATAAGTGAAGCGACGGAACTCTTCAGACTCTCCCGTAGAATCGCCGCGCGTGATAGCTGAGAGGTACTTTCTGTTATTGCCAGTATAAGAAAAGTGGTAGTCGTCTCGGATATTCCCTCCCTGTGTAAGGAAGGACATCGATGATATCAGATGACAGCCGTTTTCTTCAGAGGGGGGGACGGCATCGACTTGAATGGTTCCAACACCAGGAATGGCTATGCCCGTCAGGTCATAGCCCATGAATTCATAGTAGTTATGAAACTGTCTTTCGCCGAATCGTCCCTCAAGGTAAGTTTCACTAAATTTGAAGGCGTACAAAGCATCATTCCGGACTCTGTAAATAGCCTTCGTATAGTTGGGCGATGAATATCCCTTATTAACGTAAGAGAATGTGGCAAGTTCATTACCCTCAGGGGACACGACGGACAGCAGTTTCCAAGCTGTTGTGTAAATGGTCTCAACGCTATACATGTCGGTTGTCAACTCACAGGCCGAATGATTGCCGTCGTTACCAAAAATGAAATGGATGCCGTTCTCGTCGACGATCTCCCATCTCCCGCTCCCATGGGCATTGTTCATGGGATGGCGGAGAAACTTCAGATTGGAATAAGGTATAGTATGGAACTCACCGTCATTGCCAATGAAGAACTTATAGGAGCGGCCTAAGAAATTGAGGTAGAAAAGGTCGGGCTCGAGGTCAAAAACATTTGTAACAATAGAGTCAAGGATTTCCGTATGATTGAGGATGTCGGACGGTACTTGATAGCCAGGATGGGACTGTATAAAGTGATAGAAGCCGCTTGTCGTACGCTCATCACACTGCCCACGAATTTCCCGGCTGATGCTACCACCGGCATCCAAAGCCCAACCCGTACCGACACGCCCGCTCACATCGTCAACCCTGATACCCGACGTGTGGTATCGGAGGCAGACATCAAGGTTTAGCGTCTTGCTGAGAGGAAAATGATAGAGGGGGGACAGATACGTCGGCTGTTCCTGTGTTATATCCTACTGGATAGTCACCATATTTCTCTATGGCCGCTACGTCTGGAGTACGAGGTATTACATGTGGCCAGTCTATATCGGTATCCTCTCCGAAAGTAATAAGACAATGCAGGGAGAAGAATATCGAGAGTATGAGTTTGAAACTCACATTGGTTTGCCTACTTTTCCTATCCATTTTACAAATATACTTAAATTCATTGAGTTGAACAAATATTTCCTACGATTTAACAATGCCGCTGACATTTTTCAAGTTCTGCCGGCACAGAAAAAACTCTGTGCCGGACAGGACAATCATAGAGTTAGAACTCACCATACAGGTGCCAGTCGCCATAGTAGAGTTCAATCGAGTACATGTCGGCGATGATGTCGTCGGTGAGCAGGAACATGTAGTAGTCAGTGATGCTGCTGACCACGTCGTAGTAGAGTACCGTGCCGTCCTCGTCACGGATGACGATGGTGACGTTCTCTTGTTCGCAAGGTACGGAAAGCACAAACGTGTTGCCGTCGTAACCCAATACGGGCAAGAGAGGGGGAACGTGCTGTGGTTTTGGATGATATGGATTTCCATTTCCAACATCATAAAAACTAAATTCAATTACAGCTGGGGAATTATCAACAAAATACCCCCCCCCCAATTCTGATTGGCAAGAACTGTAGCTGTTCCAATGACCATAAAGGCCAACATTAATAATACTTTTTTCGTTTTCATTGTTCCTTCTATGTTAATTGATTAGAATTTGTGCCGCAAATATACAAACTAACAAAGAGAAACACAAGAAAACAACTTAACAGCAGGTTAACAAGTTCAACTGTTAACCTGCTGTTAAGTTATAAAATAATCTTAAAATGGCTATAAACTATCGATGAAATCGTCGAATTTTGAAGATGACGGGGGCTCTTTGGGGAAGACTTTCTTGCAAAGCCTACGACGTATGTTCGACTCTCCGTTTTGTGTTTCGCAGATAATGTCTGCTATAGTCTGGTGACCAATGTGAGCCTTCAACAACAAAGATACTTGCCTTTCTTTCTCAGAAAGTTTGGGGAGTAACTGGCTGAGATGATCCATAAACTCCGGATAGTGCTCACTAATTATTTTCTCTACATCAGACCATGCCCCTTTGGTAGAACGAAGGTAAGATGGTGTACTAAGAATCTTTTTGAACAGTTCCGTTGCATGGATCGATCTCGTTTTGGCTTGTATCTTCTCCTTTTCCAACCTTGACAACGTGGTGTGATAGAGAATCTGGTCTCGTTGCTGAGTGAGAGCGTTTCGCTCTTCTTCGTCGGTGCTCTCCTTCAATCGGAGGTTAGCTTGCTCTAATTTCTTTTCATAGTCTTCTGTCAGAAGTGAGAACTTACGCTGGAGGTCTTCATGGGCACGTCTGCTTTCCTCTAACTTTGTTCTGTGGATTTTCAGCATGCTTCGTAGCCAAAGCACAACGACAAGCAATAGAATGAGACTGAGAATGGTAACATAAATCACTTTCTCTTTCATAGCATTGGAAAGCCTTAGCTCATGCGCCTCACGCTCGTGTTTCTGGTAGTTGTAGGCGGCGTGCATCCGGGCGACGGTCTCAGCGTTGTCCATCTTGCGGATGGAGTCGTCAAGAAGTTTGTATTGGCGGAAATGATTACTAGCAGAACGAATATCACCATTCCGCATGGAAAGTTCAGAGAGCTCTTTATGCGCCAATGCCCTGCCATCAATATTACCATATTGAATGAGCTTTTTATAACAAATCATAACAGAGTCCAAGATTCCTCTATGCTTATATATCTCTGAAGCGATACTATAGGTTGAAGTGATATTAGCAAAATCGATATCTTTTAATGATGGCTCAATAAAATGAAATGCTAAATCATAATTTCCAGCCAACATATAAACACATGCAATTTGCCCGCTTACGTCGTTGAACATGTTGGTATTTTTAGATTTCTGCGCCATTGCCAACGCTTTATTGTAATATAGAAGACTAGAGTCGTTTTTAGATAAGAATTTATACTGCTCTCCGATATCCCTCAAGTTGAATATTATAGAAAGTGTATCCTGAATTAGGGTAGAATAATAAAGAGCCGACTGCTTGCTATTCAGTGCTTCTTGATATAAACATTGATAATATAGTGTTTCTCCTACAAAACTATTCAGCAGGCCGCGCTGCTTGGCGAGGCGGCGAGTCTCCTCATTTTCAATTTTCCATTCTCCATTTTCTATTTGCCCGACGGGCATCACGTCGAGGGCACGCTGGTAGTAGTCGAGGGCTTGCGGGGCGTCGCCGAGGTCGGAATAGATGCGGCCGGCATAGAGGTATGGCAATGCGGGGCCGGTGCTGCCCAGCAGGCGTGGCAACACGCGCGGATGGCGCTCAAAATAGTCGATGAGCTGCAGGATGGTGTCGCGGTAGTGGGTGACGGGGCGGTAGAGCTTGTCGTCGATCTTGATGCGCAACAACTCCCAAACTTCCTTCTCCCCTCCATTTTGGGAGGGGCTGGGGGGATATATCAAAAGTACGTCGGCAGAGTCTGGATTGACATCGGCCAGAGAGTCGATGTGTGCGAGTTGGTCGTTGTAAGGGCGATGTTGTTTGCAGGCTGCAAAACCTATAAGCAAATAACCACTTAATAAAAGAATATATAAATGTTTCATCATTGCAAAATTACAATAATGTGATGGAGCGAACAAGTATTTAATAGACATTAACGTTTTGGGTTGTTTTTTTTGATCTTGTCATGGAAGATGCTTTCATTCTTCAGTTTGATTTTATACATTTTATCTTCTGGAAGATCATGTTGACTTGTGGGGCAAATGTGGAGCAAACAAAGGGCTGTTGTAAAATGAAAAATCTAGCAAGCGCCTTAATATCAGCTGCTTGCGAGATTTTAAATTGTTTTGAAAGGTACCCAGAGCCGAGGGAGAAGGTGTATGCCAACGCTAAGGGCAGCACCCGTCCACGCCTACTCTATAACTTTGACATCAAAGAGGGCAATACGGTAAGATGCGGCGTGGAGGGTAACGTCTTCTGCTGTCTGCTCGATAAAGACGAAAAGCCTGCCACATTGCTTGGATTCCAGTTCAACTCGTATCTGAAGGTAGAGCGCATTGATACTATCACATATCAGGAACAGTCATACCGTCGCTTCACGCTTACTTTTCTCGATGCTTACCATGAACCTCTCATAAATGACGAAGATGCCATATCTGGCAATGTGGTTTGGATAGAAGGCGTAGGCTCTGGTGCAGGTCCTTTCTCGCCTTGGGTACCTCTTCCGACAGAGGGTTGCATTTATATAGGTTGTGAGTTGAATAAAGAATATCTCTACACGGACTTTTATGGTAGCTCCGAGCCTGCAGGTATTGGGAAGATTCAGCAAAGAATAAATTCGATTAATGCCACCTACGACCTGCGGGGCAGTCGACTCCCTTCCCTTCAGGGAGTGGCCAGGCTCCCCAAAGGCGTATATATACAGAATGGAAAGAAAGTAATGATTAAATAAGACAATATTTAAACCGAAGTAAGCGTGATGATTGAATATCAAATATCCATAAAACAATGAATGTGGAGAAACAACTCGGGAAAAACTCGGGAATTTTGAGGATACAAAAATCGCTAAGTACTGATTATCAGTCACTTAGCGATTTCTTAAGTTGGGGTACCCGGACTCGAACCAGGAAAGGCAGGACCAGAATCTGCAGTGTTACCATTACACCATACCCCAATCTGTTGTGCCGCAGATTCACCCTTGAATCGTTCTCGGCGTTGCAATTTTTGTTTTGCGTGTGCAAAGGTACTGCTTTTTTTTGAATTACCAAGCATTTTCCTAACTTTTTTTATAAAAAAAACGAAAATACGCATTTTTCTCCTTGTTATTCGGCAAAAAGGCATTATCTTTGCAGGGAATAATGTGAGCATCCGTTGCTCATCAGATAAAAACAGATCATCATACTCAACAGAACAAAAAAACAGACAACAATACTGAATGGAACAAACAAAACCCATCGGCACTGCCGCCACACCAGCTGAGAAACTGGTAGACACTATTATTAAAGGTATACAAGAGAAAAAAGGACAAGACATCACCGTCGTCGACCTGCGAGGCATCGACGGCGCCATTGCCAGCTTCTTTGTCATCTGCCAGGGCAACACGCCCACGCAGGTGGAAGCCATCACCGACTCCGTGGCCGAAACGGCCCGCATCGATGCCGGCGAGAAGCCTGCCCACGTCGTTGGTCTCGAGCTTGCCCACTGGGTAGCCATGGACTTCACCGATGTCATCGTCCACATCTTCGTGCCCGACATGCGCAGCTATTACAACATCGAGAACCTGTGGCAGGACGCCCAGCAAACCGAAATCCCCAACTTAGACTAACACCCATCATGGAACAACAGAACCAGAATAAGAACAACAATAACAACAATCAGCCGAAGATGCCCAGGTTCAACATGGGCTGGATCTACGGATTGATCATCTTCACGTTGCTCATGCTGTTCTTCACCGACGGCGGCAACTCGCTCACCTCTGCGGCAGCCGGATCGGCCCGCCAGGAAGCCACCTACACGAAGTTCAAGGAATACGTGTCGAAAGGCTATGCACAGAAGGTAGAGGTGAACACGTCGGAGAAGAAGCTGAAGATGTTCGTGAAGTCAAAGAACATTCGCGACGTCTTCCAGCAGACTGCCCAGCAGACCGGCCCCGAGCCGTTCGTCAGCGTGCAGTACGGCTCACCCGACGAGCTCGACAAGTACCTCACCGAGGTGCAACAGAAAGGACTCCTCGTCGACTTCAGCTACAACAACAAGACGTCCAGCGTGCTCGAGAACTTCCTCTATAGCGTTGGCCCACTCCTGCTCTTCTTCGTCCTGATGTACTTCCTGTTCAACCGCATGGGAAGCGGCATGGGCGGCGGAGGAGGCATCTTCAACGTCGGCAAGTCGAAGGCGAAGATGTATGAGAAGGGCAACGACCTCGGCATCACCTTCAAGGACGTTGCCGGACAGGCCGGTGCCAAGCAGGAGGTGCAAGAGATTGTGGAGTTCCTGAAGAACCCGAAGAAATACACCGACCTTGGAGGAAAGATTCCCAAGGGAGCACTCCTCGTAGGACCTCCGGGAACAGGTAAGACGCTGCTTGCCAAGGCCGTTGCCGGCGAGGCTGGCGTGCCGTTCTTCTCCATGTCGGGTAGCGACTTCGTCGAGATGTTCGTCGGTGTCGGTGCCAGCCGCGTGCGCGACGTGTTCCAGCAGGCAAAGGCCAAGGCACCGTGCATCATCTTCATCGACGAGATCGACGCCGTGGGCCGTGCCCGCTCGAAGAACCCGTCCATGGGTGGCAACGACGAGCGCGAGAACACCCTCAACGCCCTGCTTACCGAGATGGATGGCTTCGGCACCAACAGCGGTGTCATCGTGCTTGCCGCCACGAACCGTGTCGACATGCTCGACTCCGCCCTACTGCGTGCCGGACGTTTCGACCGTGAGATCCACGTTGACCTCCCCGACCTCACCGAGCGCAAGGAAATCTTCCAGGTACACCTGAAGCCCATCAAGGTAGACTCCAGCCTCGACATCGACTTCCTCGCCCGTCAGACTCCCGGTTTCTCCGGTGCCGACATCGCCAACGTCTGCAACGAGGCAGCCCTCATTGCTGCCCGCCGCGATGCCAAGACCGTCACCAAGCAAGACTTCCTCGACGCCGTTGATCGCATCATTGGCGGTCTGGAAAAGAAGACCAAGGTCATGACGGCCGCCGAGAAGCGCTCCATCGCCCTCCACGAGGCAGGCCATGCCACCGTGTCGTGGTTCTGCGAATTTGCCAATCCACTCGTGAAAGTCTCCATCGTGCCGCGCGGCCAAGCCCTCGGCGCTGCCTGGTATCTGCCCGAGGAGCGACAGATCACCACGAAGGAGCAGATGCTCGACGAGATGTGTGCCCTGCTCGGCGGACGTGCTGCCGAGGAACTCTTCACCGGACACATCTCCACCGGTGCCATGAACGACCTCGAGCGTGCCACAAAGAGTGCCTTCGGCATGATTGCCTATGCCGGCATGAGCGACCGCTTGCCTAACATCTGCTATTATAACAACCAGGAATATCAGTTCCAGCGCCCCTACTCAGAGACCACCGCGAAGACCATCGACGACGAAGTGTTGAAGATGATCAACTCGCAGTACGACCGCGCCAAGCAGATTCTCACCGAGCACCGCGAAGGTCACAACGAGCTTGCCGAGCTTCTCATCTCACGCGAGGTCATCTTCGCCGAGGACGTAGAGCGCATCTTCGGCAAGCGCCCGTGGGTGAGCCGCTCGCAGGAGATCATCGAAGAAAACGCCAGTCTCGAGGCTTCCGCTGAAGACACTGAGAAGACCTTGGCTGACACCGCGAAGGCAGAAGATAGCGATTCCGACGCTCCCCGCCTCGAGGACATGCCCGATGTCGTGCGCCAGGCACAAGCCGACTACGAGCGCAACCAGCAGTCCACCGAGAGTTAACGCCGTGGAATCGGCAATCCGTAAATTCTAAATCAATCGTCAATCCGTAAATAGTAAATCGATGAAGAATTTCATCACACGAACCATCACCGGCATCCTCTTTGTTGCCATCATGGTAACCGGCATCTGCTTGCGCGGCGATGCCATGATCCTGTTGTTTGCCCTCATCACCGGCCTCACCCTCTGGGAGTTCACAGGCCTCGTCAACGAACACGTCGCCGACACCACCGTCAACCGGTTCATCACCACCGCTGCCGGCGTCTATCTCTTCCTTGCCTTTGCCGGCTATTGCACCGGCATCGTGCCCCCGTCGGCCTTCATCCCCTATCTGCTCACGCTTATCTACCTGTTCATCAGCGAGCTCTACCTGAAGCAGAAGAACCCCATCCAGGACTGGGCATACACCATGCTCTCGCAGTTGTATATTGCCCTGCCCTTCTCCATGATCAACGTGCTCAGCTTCCAGGCCGATCCGCTCACTGGACAAATCGCCTACCACTGGCTGCTACCCATGAGCGTGTTCATCTTCCTTTGGGCGAACGACACCGGAGCCTACTGCGCCGGTTCTCTCTTCGGCCGACATAAGCTCTTCCCCCGCGTGTCGCCTGGCAAGACGTGGGAAGGCAGCATCGGCGGAGCCGTCATCGTGCTCATCATTGCCGCTGTCATCAGCTACTTCGCCGGCTCCGACGCGTCACTCTCAACGCTCAACGCTCAACTCTCAACGCTCAAATGGCTCGGCCTCGGCCTCGTTGTTGTGTTTTTCGGCACATGGGGCGATCTCGTCGAAAGCCTCTTCAAGCGCACCCTTGGCATCAAGGACTCTGGAAACATCCTGCCTGGCCACGGTGGCATGCTCGATCGCTTCGACTCCTCCCTCATGGCTATCCCCGCCGCCGTCATCTACCTCTACACCCTGCAGTTCCTGGGATAATGGCTATCATCGTCACCTATCGCCGTACACGTCGCCTTTCCATGCGTATCGCACAGAATGGCGACGTGCGCGTTTCTGCCCCTATCGGCATGGCGAAACGTGAGGTGGAAGCATTCATCGAGAAGAACTACGAGTGGATGGAAGCGGCCCGCAAGAAGGTCGCCAATCGCCAGCAGCAGCGCCATGACTTCTATGCCCAACTGCCACTCGACACCCCTGCCCAGCGACGCGACGCCACCCAGCGCATGCAGACTATCGTTGCCCCATTGTTGCAACGACATGCCAGCGAGATGGGCGTGCAGCCCGCAGCCGTCACCTTCCGCAGAACCATTTCCCGATGGGGTTCCTGCAACCACCGCACACGCCACATCTCCCTTTCTCTCTACCTCCTTCTGCTGCCCGACTGGTGCATTGAACACGTCGTCGTCCACGAGCTCGCCCATCTGCTTGTGCCCAACCACGGCCCCGCCTTCTATGCCGTCATGAACCGCCACTTCCCCCGTTGGCGCGAAGCACGTGCCGAGACCCGCCGTCTCTGTAAATCCAGACCTACTCATTCCCAGTAAGAAGGGACTCAAAAAGACACCTTTTTGTTCGCATAAAAACATGCTCCTGTTCAACAGGAAGCATGCTTTCGTGTCTCTATAGCATTGACCTAGTTCAGTAAATTAACTTAATTTGATGAGTAAATTAACTTAATTTGCTATGTAAATTAACTTAATTTGCACGGTAAAATAACTTAATTTACTGAATAAAATAAGTTAATTTACTGAACAATTCAAGTTAAATTACAAAATAGGGTCAATTTATTTGCAAAACTGGAGTATTGCTTTGGGCCTTTCAACGCATTGCTTTGGTCATTTAATCTCATTGCTTTAGCCACACAAAAGCATTGCGAATGGAAGTCTGAAGCACGAATAGACGAGAACAATAAATGGTTTCATGATTCTGATGTGACCCCGAAAAGTTGGACGATTCATTAAATGCTAATGATTGATCTCTCTATAGTAGTGAGCTCGGTATAATAATGTCTCCCTTTTTCTTGCTCAATGTATCCTTCATGGAGAAAACAAGATAGTTTTTTGTCTTTACGGAATGAAAGTTGCGAAAAAATTTGGTGGTATCGGAAAAAGTTTGTAACTTTGCAGCCGCAAACTGAAAGAAATAGGGGCGTAGCCCAGTTGGTTTAGAGCGCTGCAGTCACATTGCAGAGGTCCCCGGTTCGAGCCCGGGCGTCCCTACAACAGAAATGAAGAGAAGTCACACGTGGGCTTCTCTTTTTTTTCAACATTACCCAATCAACAGTCACAAGAAGAAGATGAAAACAAAGAATCTGTTCCTGATGTGCATCATGGCATTATTCATGGCCATCGGTGCTGAAGCGCAGACCAACATGGTGGGGCGCGTATACTACAATGCAAACATTTTGGCTGGCGAGTTCAACGACAAGTTGAAAGAGCTGGAAAAGGATGTTGCGAAAAAGAAGGCAGAAACCATTGCGAAAGCCGAGAAGAAGAAAGGCCGCAAGCTCACCGCCGCCGAGCTGGCAGTGCTGGACAAAGAGTTAGAAAAGGCCATGAAGCAGGCCAGAAGCGTCATGAACGGCATGAAGACTGCCGTGACCATTGAGTTCAAGACCGCTACGCAGGTGGTGATGAAGATGGATATGAAGATTGACGACGAAGCACTGAAGGTTGCTGGTGTGGGCTGGTTGAAGCGCAAGGCTTTGAAGGCCGCCCTCGCCATTGCTCCTGAGACGGAAAAGGACACCTACGTGGTAAAGGGCAACCAGGTGATCATAGGAACGGGAAAGGACCAGGATACGCTGACGCTGAGTGCCGATGGCAAGAAGCTGAGTGGCACGATGGATGGAAAGAAGTTCACGCTGACGCGCACGAAGTAGTGCACGCCAGCGTTTTTTCTATATTTCTATAGGATGGGGAGCAGGTATTCCCAAATGAGGTCGATGTACGGTTGATAGAGCGATGACGACGTGGTGAGCACGAGCACGGCATCGCGATCGGGGAACACCATGATATACTGGCCTGCATAGCCGTCGGCACGATAGGCGTTGTGGCGGCATATCCACATCTGGTAGCCATAGCCCTGCACCCATTCGTTGTTATCCTTGGTGAGCCCAGCCTTCTCGAGGTCTTCGAAGCGTGTGCCCGACGGTGCCGACGGAACCTGGTAGCTGGACATCTCCTTCAGCCACTCGGCAGGCACAAGCTGCTTGCCATTCCACTTTCCTTGCTGCAGGAACAGCTGGCCCATCTTCGCCATGTCCTCGGTCGTGAGCGACAAGCCCCATCCACCGCAGTTGATTCCCTGCGGGCTCTCTTCCCATTCCGGACGATTGATGTGTAGGGGTTGGAAGAGACGGGTGTCGAGATAGTCGAGAAGCTTCTCGCCGGTGACCTTCTGCACGATGGCAGAGAGCATGTAGGTTCCAACGGAATTATACAAATAGTACTCGCCGGGCTTGTGCTTCACAGGCCATGAAAGGAATCCCTCCACCCAATCGATAGAGTCTCTGCGCATGCTGTTCGGCTCCTCGTCGTGACCACAGGTCATGGTGAGCAGGTCGCGAACGGTCATCGACTTGAGGTTGTCGCTCTGTTCCGCCGGCAGCTTGTCGGGGAAGAAGCTCACGACGGGATCGGTGAGCTGGAGCTTTCCTTCATTGATGGCGAGACCCACAGCAGTGGCGGTGAACGTCTTGCTAACGGAGAACATCGGGTGAGGAGTCTCGGCGGAGTGTCCGTTGAACCACTTCTCGAATACCACCTGTCCGTGTTTCAGAATCATGATGCTGTGCAAAGTGATGGAGTCAGGTGCTACGGGACGCGTCTGCGTGGCATTCACAAACGAGTCTACTGCTGCCACGACTTCAGCGGAAGCGGTAGTTCGCGGCAGGTTGATGATTTCTTTTTCTTGTCTGCAGCCCGACAACAGCAGCGTTGCCAATGCGCAGAGAATCATTGCTTTCTTCATAAGGTAAAGATTGGATTGTTGATAAATCGTTGAAAAATTCGTACAAATATAGCTATTTCTCTCTTTACTTCCAAATTTTCTGACGTGAAATAAACTTTTTTTTATATCTTTGCGCAGTGAAACTAAAGTAAAGATTTAAAAGATAACATTTGAAACATCTACCTCCTCCTCTTGTCGCCATCATTCCGATTGTGGTGCTCATCGGTCTGCTAGGCATAGTGATATCGCTGTTCGGCAGCGATGCCCTCAGTGGTGGCAGCCAAGTAGCGCTGCTCATGGGACTTGCCGTATGTGTGTTTATCTCGATGGTCTTCTATCGTGTGCCGTGGCAAGCATTCGAGCAACAGATAGCGAAGACGCTAGGCGGTGTGGCAGTGACGATTCTCATACTGTTAGCCGTAGGCATGTTGGCTGGTTCATGGATGGTGAGTGGCATCGTTCCCACCTTAATATATTATGGTGTTCAGTTGCTGTCGCCACAACTGTTCCTGTTGTGTGCCTGTATCATCTGTGCATTGGTGTCGCTACTCTCAGGCAGCTCGTGGACCACCATTGCCACCATCGGCGTAGCCCTGCTGGGCATCAGCCATGCATTAGGCATCAACGAAGCTGTGGCGGCAGGTGCCATCATTTCTGGCGCATACTTTGGTGACAAGATGTCACCCTTGAGCGATACCACCATCCTTGCCTCTTCCACCACTGGCGTTGATCTCTTCACGCACATTCGGTACATGATGTTTACCACGATGCCAGCCTTCACCATCACCCTGATTATCTTTGTCGCGATGGGATTTGGGTTGGCCAATGACTGCGAGGTACACGTACATCAATACACGGAAGGGTTGTCGGCCACCTATAACATCTCACTTTGGACGCTGATAGTACCCGTGCTCACAGCGATACTCATAGCACGGCGCGTGCCATCGCTCATTGTACTCTTCCTCTCCGCCATGATGGCAGGCATCATGGCCCTTATCCTACAGCCACATATCCTCATGCAGATTGGAGCCCCCTCCAACCTCCCTCAATTAGGGGAGGCTATCTTACCACCCCATCCCTCCAACCTCCAACAACTAGGGGAGATGGCAGCGCTCATCAAGGGACTGGCCATCACCTTCTATGGTGCGACATCAATTGACACGGGCTATAGCGAGCTGAACGAATTGGTATCGACGGGCGGCATGACGGGAATGCTCAATACCATCTGGCTCATCCTCTGCGCGATGTGTTTCGGTGCAGTCATGGTAGCCAGTGGAATGATTGAGAGTATCACCCGCGTGGTAATCAGTTGGGTGCGCAGCCGTGTGGGTCTAGTGGCATCGACGGCCAGCACAGGCCTCTTCCTCAACATCACCACGGGCGACCAGTTCATTAGTATCGTCCTGACTGCCAACATGTTTCAGAATGTCTATGAGCGACAGGGCTACGAAGCACGTCTGCTGAGTCGCACGGCTGAAGACTCAGCCACCGTAACCAGCGTACTGGTGCCGTGGAATACCTGCGGTATGACGCAGAGCACCGTCCTCGGCGTGCCTACCATCGCCTATCTGCCCTACTGCTTCTTCAACATCCTCAGCCCAGTGATGACCATCGTCGTAGCCGCCATCGGCTGGAAAATAAAACAAATTACTGCCGAAGATAGTGCACCATGAGTTGTGCAGCATTGTCGGGAGCTACGTCATCGCCAAGGCGCTTTGCCACTTCGCGGTAGTCGAAGAGCATTGCCGTACGGGCATCGTGGCCAGGCAACAGACGGCGCAGCTCGTTGCGAATGTTCTCAACAGAGAAGCGGTCGGCCAGCAGCTCTTGTACAACCTCGCGGTCGGCAATGAGGTTGACGAGCGAGATGTACTTGCACTTGATGACGTGGTTGAACGCAAAGCGGACGAGACGTGGCACGGGCGTCTTATAGCACACCACCTGCGGCACATTGAAAAGGGCGGTCTCGAGGGTGGCGGTGCCACTGGTGACGAGGGCGGCTGTGGCCTGCGAAAGCAGTTTGTAGGTTTGGTTCTTCACCAGCGTGACGGGCTTGCCTTCGATGAACGGTGCATAAAACGCATCATCGATAGCCGGTGCACCAGCCACAACAAGCTGATACTCAGTGGCATATGGGGCTGCCGCCTCGATCATAGCCGGCAGATTGTCCTTGATTTCCTGCTTGCGCGAACCGGCGAGGAGGGCGATGATGGGAGCCTCCCCCGACCCCTCCAACTGGAGGGGAGTCGCGCCAGCCTCTGAAGCTTCCTTCCCCGCTGGAATGTTGAGGGAGGCTTTGTATTCCTTTACCTCATGAGCCGTGGGGTTGCCAACATAGTGTATGGAATAGTGGTGCTTCTTTTCGTAGAAGTCTACTTCGAAGGGAAGGATGGAGAACAACTTGTCGATGTCGCGCTTGATGCTGCGGATGCGCCACTCCTTCCATGCCCAGATTTTCGGGGAGATGTAGTAGAAGATTAACCCACCCCCAACCCCTCCCAAAGGGAGTGGAGTTTGATTAGATTTACCTACAACATTATTAGAAAGGGAATTATGACTCCCCACCCTTCGGGAGGGGTTGGGGGTGGGTTCCCTTTTCACCCGCTCTTTGTGCAGATGCTTTGCGATTTTCAGGTTGAAGCCTGGATAGTCGACAAGGATGACGGCATCGGGCTTCCACTGCGCAATGTCCTGCTTGCAGAACGCGAGGTTGCGGAAGATGGTGGGCAGGTGCATCAGCACGGGGATGAAGCCCATGTAGGCGAGTTCCTTATAGTGTCGCACACGCGTGCCACCGACCTCCGACATAAGGTCGCCACCGAAGAAGCGGAACTGCGCTTCGGAATCTTCTTTCTGGAGTGCCCGCATCAGATGTGAGGCATGCAGGTCGCCAGAGGCTTCGCCGACAATCAGGTAGTATTTCATATGAGGGGTTCTGAAGAGTTCTGAAGAGTTAAGAAGGGTTATGTAACTTCGTTCCATGACTTTTGTCACGACTCGACATAGTTGGTGCAAGCATCACTCTGCTCTCGCTGCTCCAAAAGTTGAGAAGGGTTGAATCCTATCTGATGGTAATCATAATTATCAATTATCCATTGTCAATTATCAACTATCACAGTTTCCACTCGCGCAGATGATCCATGAAGGCATAGGCGGTGACATCCATGTGGGTGGGTGTGATGGCGACGAAGCCGTGGTTGAGCGCCCACTGATCGGTGTCCTCGGCATCTGGCTCGTCGTTGCGGTATTGGCCCACCATCCAATAGTAGTCGTAGCCACGCGGATGCGGACGGCGCACTACCTCGTTGATCCACTGGCCATAGGTCATACGGCAGACGCGCACACCCTCGAATACCTCGCGGGCAGGGAAGTTCACGTTCAGACAGATGCCCCTTGGCAGTCCTTCGTCGAGCACGCGGCGCACAATCTGTTGCACATAGGGGCGCAGCGGCTCAAGGTTGGCATCGTGGTTGTAATAGCACGTTGAGAATGCAATGGAGGGGATGTACTTCATGCAGCCTTCCATCGCCACACCCATGGTGCCGGAATAGTGATTGTTCACCGTGGAGTTGTCACCGTGGTTGATGCCGCCGAGGATGAGATCGGGCATGCGACCCAGACGAGCCTCGGGGAACGAACAGTGCGAAGGGTCGTCGTGGTCGAGGCAGAACTGATCGATGGCCAGTTTCACGGCGTCGACGGGAGTACCGCTGCACGACCATACGGAAAGCGACGGATCGGGCTCTTCCTCGCAGTCGGAATAGTCGTTTCTCAAGAATCGGGCATTGGGCACGCGCTGCAGCGTGAGTGGGTCGACGGCGGTGAAAGCACACGAGAATCCGGAGCGCGGTCCGTCGGGAGCACACACCACCACATCGCCAAAGGGTCGCACCATGTCGACCAGTGCACGGATGCCATTAGCCTCGAAGCCATCGTCGTTAGAGATGAGTATCAGCGGTCGGCGACCGCCCTTATTATCAGTTGTTGAAATCATATAAAAGTATAATTTTGACTGCAAAAGTACGAAAAAAGGTTTAAAATACAAGATTCTCGTATAAAATTCGTACCTTTGCACCTTAAAAAGAGCCCTAAATAGCTCTTAACGGTATTTTTAAAGGTATAAAGTTAGGAAAAGATATGGCAAAAATCATAGCATTAGCAAATCAGAAAGGTGGTGTCGGAAAGACGACGACAACGATGAATCTGGCTGCCTCGCTGGCCACGCTCGAGAAGTCGGTGCTCGTCATCGATGCCGACCCGCAGGCAAACGCGTCGAGCGGTCTGGGCGTGAACATCCAGGAAGTGGATTGCTCGCTCTACGAGTGCATCATCGACCATGCCGACGTGCGCGATGCCATCTATACTACCGACATCGACGGCCTCGATATCATCCCCAGCCACATCGACTTGGTGGGTGCGGAGATAGAGATGCTGAACCTCGACAACCGTGAGCGTGTGCTGAAGAACATCCTCGACCCGCTGCGCCCGGAGTACGACTACATACTCATCGACTGCGCACCATCGCTGGGACTGATCACCGTGAACGCGCTCACAGCTGCCGACTCTGTCATCATTCCCGTGCAGTGTGAATACTTCGCACTAGAAGGAATCTCGAAACTGCTCAACACCATCCGCATCATTAAATCGAAGCTGAACACGAAACTTGAAATCGAAGGATTCCTGCTGACGATGTACGACTCGCGCCTCCGTTTGGCCAACCAGATCTACGACGAGGTGAAGCGCCACTTCCAGGAACTGGTGTTCAAGACGGTCATCCAGCGTAACGTGAAGCTGAGCGAGGCTCCGTCGCACGGTCTGCCCGCCATCCTCTACGATGCCGACTCCACGGGTGCGAAGAACCACCTTGCCCTGGCAAAGGAGATTATCAGCAGGGAGTAAAAGGGGACCACAGCGGGTAAGGTCAGACTAGTCCGACAAGACCGACCAGTCTGACATGTCCGACGGGTCTGACATTATTAAAAAAAACTGCAACATGAAATAATGGCTGTAAAGAAGAAATTTGCAAATACGAAAAGTGCACTGGGAAGAGGCCTCGACGAGATTGAAGGCGGTCGCGGTCTCGATGCACTCATCGATACCACCGGTGTGAAAACGCAGGGATCGTCGACCATCAACGAGATTCTCCTCAGCGACATCGATGCCAACCCCAACCAGCCGCGTCGGGAATTCGACGCCGCTGCACTGCAGGAACTGGCCGACAGTATCACACAAATTGGCATCATCCAGCCCATCACGCTGCGCCAGATGCCAAGTGGACGCTATCAGATTGTAGCTGGCGAGCGCCGCTGGAGAGCATCGCAGCTGGCTGGTCTCAGCACCATTCCTGCCTACATACGTACCATCGCCGACGAGAACGTGATGGAGATGGCTCTCGTAGAGAACATTCAGCGCGAGGATCTCAACGACATTGAGATTGCACTGGCCTACCAGCATCTGCTGGAGGGCGAGGGCATGACTCAGGACAAGGTGGCAAAGCGTGTGGGCAAGAGCCGTACCGCCGTGGCCAACTACCTGCGCCTGCTGAAGCTGCCTGCCCAGGTGCAGATGGCGCTGCAGAACAACGAGGTGGACCAGGGCCATGCCCGCGCCTTGTTATCGCTCGACAGTCCGTCGGCACAGATCAAGCTCTTCAAGGAAATCCTGAAGAATGGCTACAGCGTTCGCAAGGTGGAAGAGCTGGTGAAGCAGCTGAAGGAAGGCGGCACGGGCAACAGCAAGGTGGTCGCCAAGACGCAGCTGCCCGAGGGCTTCGACCTGCTGCGCAAGCGTCTGTCATCGTTCTTCAACACAAAGGTGCAGCTGAGCTGCTCGCCGAAAGGCAAGGGCAAGATCAGCATTCCCTTTGCCAACGAAGGCGAGTTGGAACGCATCATGAACATGTTTGACAAGCTGAAGGCATAAACGCATCAGCAAAGAGAGGAACTGTGGAGTGAACAAGCGAGTGAGAACATTCCTGATACTGGCCTTGAGTCTGCTGGCCACAACGATGCTGGCCCAGGTGAACCCCGACACGACGGCCGTACAACCTGCCATCATGGACGAGCTGGGTGACAGTATCTTCATGAACGAATCGCTGATGCTCGACACCATCAGTTTCGAGAAGAAAATCAAGAAGCCGAAGCGCGACTGGGCGACATGGCGACCCAACCCGAAACGGGCCATGTGGCTCGCGCTGGCACTGCCGGGAGCAGGTCAGATCTATAACCGCAAATACTGGAAGCTGCCCATCATCTATGGTGGATTCGTGGGCTGCGCCTACGCCATGCGTTGGAACAACCAGATGTACCACGACTACTCGCAGGCCTACCTCGATCTGATGGACGACGATCCGAAGACGGAGAGCTACAACCAGTTCATGCACCTCGGCGCACAGATCACGCCTGCCAACCTCAACCGTTACCAGACGCTCTTCAAGAAGCGCAAGGACCGCTTCCGCCGCTGGCGCGACATGAGTTTCTTTGTCATGGTGGGCGTGTATGCACTCTCGGTGGTCGACGCCTATGTCGATGCATCGCTGTCGGAATTCGACATCTCCGACGATCTGAGCCTTCAAGTTGCACCGGCCGTCATCGACAGCCACTCGCAACGCAATCCCCTACACTCAGCAGGCCTGGGCCTGCAGTGCAGCCTCACCTTCTGAATGCAGGAGGCGTAAACACTTTACGGCGGCTCGCTCGCCGCTCAACTTACAACGATAAAAGAACAACCAATTGATATGAAGAAGAAATTTTGGATATTTGCCCTGATGCTGCTATTTCCTTTCTGCATGCAGGCACAAGTAGTAGTCGACAACCCCGAAGAGACCGATGAGGACGATGTGGAGCTGGTCGATGAAGACGAAGAGGACGATGAGGATATCGACGATGCCGATAACATCGACGACGAGGAAGATGCTGACGATGAGGAAGACATCGACGATGAAGAAGATGACGTCATCAGCGATGAAGACATCGTGGTGATCAACGACGACGATGACAACAAGGACGACGATCTGGAAATTGATGTGCCCGAGGGTCTGACCTTCGAGGTGGATAGTCTGCTCGACCTCTATCATACACAGCATTTCCTACAGCCCGACAGTTCGTGCAACATGCCGAACATCAACCCTGAATACACCAAGGAGGAGTTCATGGAGCGACTGAAGCGCCTGCCCACAGCCATCGAGATGCCGTGGAACGAAGTAGTGCAGAAGTTCATCGACCGCTATAGCGGACGTCTGCGCCGCTCCGTGGCAGTGATGCTGGGCACGCAGAATTTCTTCATGCCCATCTTCGAGCAGGCCCTCGAGACATATGGTCTGCCGTTGGAACTGAAGTACCTGCCTGTGATTGAGTCGGCACTGAACCCGAAGGCCGTGTCGCGCGTCGGTGCAACTGGTCTGTGGCAGTTCATGCTCACCACGGGTAAGCAGTACGGACTGGAAGTGAACTCGCTCGTCGACGAGCGCCGCGATCCTATCAAGTCGTCGTATGCGGCTGCACGCTACCTGCGCGACCTCTATAAGATATTCCGCGACTGGCACCTCGTCATCGCAGCTTACAACTGTGGTCCTGAGAACATCAACAAGGCCGTGCATCGCGCTGGCGGTGAGAAGGACTACTGGCAGATTTATCCCTACCTGCCAGCTGAGACACGTGGCTACGTGCCCGCCTTCATCGCAGCCAACTACATCATGAACTACTACTGCGAGCACAACATCTGTCCTCTACTCACCGACCTGCCCGCGAAGACCGATACCGTAATCGTCAATCGCGACATACACTTCGAGCAGATTGCAGAGGTCATCGGCATCGATATCAACCAGCTGGCTGAGCTGAACCCGCAGTACCGCCGACAGATCATCAACGGCAACAACAAGCCCATGGCCGTGCGGCTGCCCATGAACTACGTTGGTCCGTTCATCGACAACCTCGACTCCATCTATACACACCGTGCCGACGAATTACTCACAAAGCGCCTAGAGGTAGCCGTGAACGAGGCACAACCCACCTACACCCCCACTCGAAAGACCTACAGTCGCAGCAAGAGCAAACGCTATTCAAAGAGCAAGCGCACTTCAAAGAGTAAGCGGTCGCGCTACACGAAGAGCAAGAGCCGCAAGAAGAGCAGCTCGGCAGGTCGTAGCGTCACCGTCCGAAAGGGTGACACGCTGTCGTCGATCGCCAAGCGCAACCACACCACCGTGGCAGCCTTGAAGAAGAAGAACGGCATCCGTGGCAACAACATCCGCGCCGGCAAGAAACTGCGAGTCAAATAAGAACACCTATCTATATAAGGAGGATACAAGATATGGACGACCCTGACATTGACATGAAGGAGCTGGAGCAACAGCAAGCCGACGAACGACTCGTCGACGAAGCTTTTCAGCGACTGCTCGACAGCTATCTGGCCTCTACCCATCGTAAGAAGACCGATCTTATTACCAAAGCTTTCAACTTCGCCCGACAAGCCCACAAGGGAGTGAAGCGGCTGTCGGGAGAACCGTACATCATGCACCCCATCGCCGTCGCTCAGATTGCCAGCGAGGAGATGGGACTGGGTTCCACGAGCATCTGCTCGGCCCTGCTTCACGACGTCGTTGAAGACACCGACTACACGGTGGAAGACATCGAGAACATGTTCGGGCCGAAGATTGCGCAGATTGTCGACGGACTCACCAAGATCTCTGGCGGCATCTTCGGCGAACAAGCCTCGGCACAGGCCGAGAACTTCAAGAAACTGCTGCTCACCATGAGCGACGACATACGCGTCATCCTCATCAAAATCTGCGACCGTCTGCACAACATGCGAACGCTGGACTCGCAGCCTGCTAACAAGCAGTATAAGATTGCCGGCGAGACGCTCTACATCTACGCTCCGCTCGCCAACCGCCTTGGCCTCAACAAAATCAAGTCGGAACTCGAGAACCTGAGTTTCCGCTTCGAGCATCCCGAGGAGTACGAGAACATCAGCCGCAAGCTTACGCTCACGAAGGAGCAACGCCAGCAGCTCTTCGACGATTTCACCACCCCCATCCGCAGCGCCCTCGACGAAATGGGCATCGAGTATGAACTGAAGGCTCGTGTGAAATCGCCCTACTCCATCTGGACGAAGATGCAGAATAAGCACGTGACGTTCGATGAAATCTACGACATCCTCGCCGTGCGCATCATCTTCACGCCCAACAAGCGCGAGAACGAAATCAACGAGTGCTTCCAGATCTACGTCGCCATCTCGAAAATCTATAAGTCACACCCCGACCGCCTGCGCGACTGGCTCAACCACCCGAAGGCCAACGGCTATCAGGCTCTGCATGTCACGCTGATGTCGCACTCCGGCCGATGGATTGAGGTGCAGATACGCTCTGATCGCATGGACGAGGTGGCCGAGCAGGGTTTTGCCGCCCATTGGAAGTACAAGGAAGGCAACGAAGCCGATCAGGAAGCTAGCAAGAACGATGGCGAACTCAACGACTGGCTGGGCACCATCAAGGAAATCCTCGACGACCCGCAGCCAGATGCCATGGACTTCCTCGACACCATCAAGCTCAACCTCTTCGCCTCGGAGATTTTCGTCTTCACCCCAAAGGGTGAAATCAAGACGATGCCGGCGGGTTGTACGGCACTCGATTTCGCCTTCCAGATTCACACCTTCCTTGGCAGCCATTGCATCGGTGCCAAGGTAAACCACAAGCTTGTTCCGCTGAGCCACCGCCTGCAGAGTGGCGACCAGGTAGAGATTCTCACCTCGCAGTCGCAGCATGTGCAGCCGTCGTGGCTCGAATTTGTTTCTACTGCCAAGGCCAAGGGAAAGATACAGGCCAGTCTGCGCCGTGCCGATCGTGAGACACAAAAGAAGGGCGAACAGACGCTGAAAGACTGGCTCGAAAAGAACAGTCTGGAGTATACCTCGTCGGTCGTCGACAAGTTGTGCGACCTGCACGAGATACAGAAGCACGACAACTTCTTCCTCGCCCTCGGCAAGAAGACAATCATCCTCGGCGACCGCGACCGCGACCAGTTGCTTGGCAAGAAGGAGTCGAAGAAAGGCTGGAAGAAATACGTGCCCTTCATCAAGTCGGAGAAGAAGGCCGAGAAGACCATCAAGGCCGAGCGCGGACTCCTCGAAGTGGGCAAGGACTTCAACAAGAAAATTCCCTGCTACCTCACCGAGGAAACCATCCAGATGTACATCTTCCGAAACTGCTGTCATCCCATTCCCGGCGACGACATTCTGGGATTCATCGACAACAAGAACCATGTGGAGATACACAAGCGCGACTGCCCTGTGGCCTCACGCCTGAAGTCGAGTTTCGGCAATCGCATCCTCGATGCCAAGTGGGAGATGCACCAGCAGCTGCTCTTCGATGCCACCATTGAGATACGCGGCATTGATCGCAAGGGAATGATTCACGATTTGGGCGATCTCATCAGTGGAAAGCTCGATATCAACATTCGCCGCCTCACCATTGCCAGCGACCAAGACATCTTCGACGGTACCATCGAAGTGCGCGTCCATGACCGCGCCGTTGTGGCGGCCATCATGGAGGAACTGAAGAAGATTAGCGGCATTCTGGAGGTTTCGCAGATCATGTAGCACCCCAGCCCCTCCCCAGGGAGGGGAGCCCGGGTACACGAGGAACAAGGCATACGTCTACACTCCTATACTCCTCCACTCCTAAACAATTACCATTCTAACCCAACAACTTATATGCTTCGAAACATCACTACTTGCTTGTTGCTGATGGCTGTCAGTCTGGCTGCCATGGCCGACAACCCTTTCGATAACCCCGACACCATCGTTGTAGCACGCGACGGCACAGGGCAGTTCCGCACTGTTGGCGAAGCCATTGAGGTGTGCCGTGCCTTCATGGACTATCATAAAGTAATATTCGTAAAACGGGGCATCTACAAGGAGAAGCTCATCATCCCCACGCATCTGGAGAACATCGAGATTCTCGGCGAGGACGTCGAGCGCACTATCATCACCTATGACGACCACGCCATCATTCTCTTTGAAAACTCTCAACTCTCCACTATCAACTCTCCACTAAAGATGGGTACCTTCCGCACCTATACGCTGAAGGTGGAGGGCTCCGACATCACCTTGCGCAACATCACCATCGAGAACAATGCGGCACGGCTCGGACAAGCAGTGGCGTTGCACATCGAAGGCGACCGCGTGCGCGTCATCGGCTGCCGCCTGCTCGGCCATCAGGACACCGTCTATACTGGCAAAGCGAGTTCGCGCGTCTGGTTCCAGGACTGCTACATCTGCGGCACCACCGACTTTATCTTCGGTCCTGCCACCGCTTGGTTTGAGCGTTGCCAGATTCACAGCTGCGCCGATAGCTACATCACCGCAGCCTCCACGCCGCAGGATGTTCCCTACGGCTACGTGTTCAGCCACTGCCGCCTTACCGCCGACGAAGGGGTTACGAAGGTCTATCTGGGTCGGCCCTGGCGCCCTTATGCCTACACCTTATTTATATATTGCGAGCTCGGCAACCACATCCGGCCCGAGGGTTGGGAGAACTGGCGCAACCCCGACAACGAGCGCACTGCCCGCTACTACGAATATGGCAACACAGGCCCCGGTGCCGCCATTAACAGTCGCGTCTCTTGGAGTCATCAGCTCACAAAGCGCGAGGCACAAGCCATCACTCCCGCCACCATCTTCCACAGCGAGACCAACTGGCTGCCGGAGTAAAATAGTGTAGGGACGCGGCGTGCCGCGTTCTTTCCCCGCTCCGCTCAGAAAGCGGCAAAGCCGAGCGACTAGATTTTACATTCCTGCACCAGTAACGCGGCACGCCGCGTCCCTACATGATAATCAATAACAATATGCCCAGATGCAAATCAGCATCTGGGCATATTGTTATGATGTGACTTTGCTTCAGCAAAGAACGACTATCACAAGTTGAAAACAACCCGGAAAGCCGTCAGACGATGGCGGCATCGAGATGGCGCTTCAAGTCCACCAACTGATCACGAAGCGATATAAGCGTATCCAGCACGTCGTTGGAACGGTCGACACCTTCGCGGTTCTCTTTCAGGTACTTTCGAGCGGCAGCGATTTTGAAGCCACGCACCTTCACGAGATTATAGATGAGGCGTATCTGCTCGATGTCCTTATCCACATACTGGCGCACACCGGTTGAACTCACAGTCTTCGGGTGCAAGTGGGGGAATTCCTTCTCCCAATAGCGCAACATGCTCTCACTCACTCCCATCATCTGTGCGACCTCTTTGATGCTGTAGTAGAGCTTCAGATTCTTGTTTCGATTCAGTGCCATCTGATTTATTTACAATTTACGGATTTACATTTCTACGATGCAAAGATACAAAAAAATGAAAAATGAAAGACGAAAGATGAAAGTTTTTTTGAAAAATCATGTGTCCTTTAACTTCTTTAACAGAAAAACACTCCACTCTAAACCATTAACTCTAAACTTTTTATTACCTTTGCACTCAAATTCTATAAATGGTAATTTCGTAAATCGTAAATATAAGTCATGACAGCAAAAGAGATTCGTGAATCTTACAAGAAGTTTTTCGAGCAGAAAGGCCATGTGATCGTGCCTTCGGCTCCGATGGTAATCAAGGACGATCCCACGCTGATGTTCACCAATGCCGGTATGAACCAGTGGAAGGACATCATATTAGGCACGCGCCAACCCGAGCCGCGCCGCCGTGCCGACACGCAGAAGTGCCTGCGCGTCTCAGGTAAGCACAACGACCTGGAGGAGGTAGGCCACGACACCTACCACCACACCATGTTCGAGATGTTGGGCAACTGGTCGTTTGGCGACTATTTCAAGGAAGGTGCCATCGATATGGCATGGGAATATCTCGTCGACGTATTGAAGCTCAACCCTGAGGACCTGTACGTAACCGTCTTCGAGGGCGATCCCACGGAGGGACTCGAGCGCGACGACGAGGCCGCCGGCTACTGGTTGAAGCACGTTCCCGCTGATCACATCATCAACGGCAACAAGCACGACAACTTCTGGGAGATGGGCGACACAGGTCCCTGCGGCCCCTGCTCAGAGATTCATGTAGACTCGCGCCCCGCCGAGGAGAAAAAGAATGGGAAACCCGGTCGTGAGCTGGTGAACCAAGACGACCCGCAGGTCATCGAAATTTGGAACCTCGTGTTCATGCAGTATAACCGCAAGGCCGATGGCTCGCTGGAGAAGCTGGCGATGAACGTCATCGACACGGGCATGGGCTTCGAGCGTCTCGTGCGCATGCTGCAGGGCAAGCACTCCAACTACGATACCGATATCTTCCAACCCATCATCAAGGAGGAAGAGCGGCTGACGGGACTGCACTACACAAGGTCGGATGAGGAAAACGAGTCCGATGAGTCGGAAGCCATCAACGTCGCCATGCGCGTCTGCGCCGACCACTTGCGTGCCGTGGCCTTCTCGATTGCCGATGGCCAGCTGCCGTCGAATGCCAAGGCCGGCTACGTCATCCGCCGCATCCTGCGCCGTGCCGTGCGCTATGCCTACACGTTCCTCGGCCAACGCGAAGCATTCCTCTATAAGCTGCTGCCCGTGCTCGTTGAGGAGATGGGCGACGCCTTCCCTGAACTGAAGGCCCAGCAGCAGCTCATCGGTCGCGTCATGAAGGAAGAAGAAGATTCCTTCCTGCGCACGCTGGAGCGTGGTATCAACCTGCTCAACGGTGCCATGGACGAGCTGAAGGCTCACCAGCAGACGGTCCTCGACGGTGCATCGGCTTTCCGCCTGTTCGACACCTACGGCTTCCCGCTCGACCTGACGGAACTCATCTGCCGTGAGAACGGTCTGACGGTGAACGTCGACGAGTTCGATGCCGAGATGCAGAAGCAGAAGGAGCGCGCTCGCAATGCCGCTCAGGTGGAGAGCACCGACTGGGTGGAGATTGCCGATGGCGAGCAGCAGTTCGTGGGCTATGACTACACCGAATACACCTGCCACATCCTTCGCTATCGCAAGGTGACGCAGAAGAAGAACACTTTCTATGAACTCGTGCTCGACCAAACCCCGTTCTATGGAGAGATGGGTGGTGAGGTCGGTGACCGCGGCGTACTTGTCAGCGAATACGAAACCATCGACGTCATCGATACCAAGCGTGAGAACAACCAGAGCGTACACATCGTGAAGGAGCTGCCAAAGAACCCCGAGGCAGAATTCATGGCATGCGTCGATGTTGAAGCCCGTCGTGCCATTGAGTCGAACCACACCTGCACCCACCTGCTCGACGCTGCCCTGCGCGAGGTGCTGGGCACACATGTGGAGCAGCGCGGCTCGCTCGTCACGGCTGATGGACTGCGCTTCGACTTCTCTCACTTTGAGAAGGTCACACCCGAGCAGCTGCGCGAGGTGGAACACATCGTCAACGAGAAGATTCGCGCCAACATCCCATTGGAGGAATTCCGCGACTGTCCCATCGACGAAGCCAAGGAGATGGGTGCCATCGCCCTGTTCGGTGAGAAGTATGGCGACAAGGTGCGCGTGGTGAAGTTCGGCGACTCCGTTGAGTTCTGCGGTGGCTGCCACGCCAAGGCAACAGGCCAGCTCGGCATGGTTCGCATCACGAGTGAGAGCAGCATCGCTGCCGGCATTCGCCGCATCGAAGCCATCACGGGTAAGGAAGTGGAGGCAATGTGCGACATGATGCAGGACTTCATGACTGACCTGCGCACCCTTCTGAACAACGCCCCCGACCTGATGGCAACCGTTCGCAAGGCCATTGCTGAGAACAAGGAGCTGCAAGGACAGGTCGACGAGTTCCGCGCCATGAAGGCACAGGAACTGAAGAAGAAACTGGTGGAGACAGCCAAGGAAGTGGATGGCGTGAAGGTCATCAAGGGCGTGATGCCTCTGGATGCCCAGAGCGTGAAGGACATCGTGTTCCAGCTGCGCAACCAGTTCCCCGAGAACCTGCTTGTGGCCATCGGCTGTGCCGAGAATGGCAAGCCCACTCTCACCGTCTCGCTGAGCGATGACATCGTTGCTACCGGCAAGAACGCCGGACAGATTGTCCGCGAGGCTGCCAAGCTCATGCAGGGTGGCGGCGGCGGTCAGCCTCATTTCGCCACCGCTGGCGGCAAGAACCCCGACGGACTGGCAGCAGCCATCGACAAAGTTATTGAATTAGCATTCTAAAATCAACATCAAATAACTGGGCAATATGGAAATCAACATCATCAATGGAGAAAAAACTATCGTAGAACTGATAGGTCGTCTCGACACCGCTGCGACGCCCGAAGCAAAGGCAGCACTTTACGACATCATTCATGCAAAAAACGATGTCGTGATGGATTGTAAAGAACTCGAATACATCTCCAGTTCTGGACTTCGCATCCTGCTGGAAGCTCAGAAGTCGCTGAAGGCAGCTGGCGGAACGCTGAAACTCATCAACCTGCAGGAAGCCGTACAAAACGTGCTCGACATGACGGGCTTCTCGCTCATCCTCGATCTCAACGCATAAATCAGACAGCAAGAGTAAAAAAGGTAAAAAAGCAGAAGAACATGAATAATTGTCTTGACAACATCAACGTAAAAGGTTTAGAGAAATGGATCTTATCCTTTTGCCTCTTTGCCTTTTTGCCCTTCCATGCCTCGGCCATCGACGTCAAGGGAAAGAAGAACAGTGCAGTGGTCGATGGCATCAGCTATCAGCTGAATGCCAAGAAGGAAACGGCCATCGTCGTGAAAAGCCCGGATATTTATTCCGGCGATATCGTCATTCCTGAGAAAATCGAGGTCGACAGCCTGACTTTCTATGTTGAGGAGATTGCTGCGAGCGCTTTCGAGAAAGCAACGGGCGTGACCTCTATATCGATTCCCAAAGGCATCAGCAAGATTGGTCCGCGTGCCTTCTCGGGCTGTTCCAGCCTTACCGCCATCGAATTGCCGAAGAGCATCGAGGAGCTTCCCACGGAACTCTTCTCTGAGTGTTCAAGCCTCGTCGATGTGACGTTGCCGAAGAGCATTCGCAAGATGAGCAACGATGTGTTCAAAGGCTGCAAGTCGCTGGCAGAGATTGTCATCCCGGCCAGCATCACCTCGCTGCCTCATGGCACTTTCGAGGAGTGCAGCAACCTGAGGGAGGTAGAACTGCCCACAGGCATGACATCGATTGCCAGCAATGCCTTCGAGAACTGCTCGAGCCTGGAGCAGATTGTCATTCCCACGGGCGTGAAGAGCATCGGCTCGGAAGCCTTCATGGGATGCAGCAGTCTCCGCGAGTTCACGTTCCCCAGCAGCTTGTCGAAAATCAGCAACAGCGTGCTGAAGAACTGCTCGTCGCTCGAAGAGGTACACCTGCCGAACTCCGTCAGCGAGATTGCCAGCGAGGCATTCCGTTCCTGCTCTTCGCTCGATAGCCTTTATCTGCCCAATTCCGTGGTGAAGATTGGTTCCGGTGCGTTCCGCGACTGCAGCAACATGCGACATCTGACGCTGCCCAACGGCCTCGTCAGCATCTCGAGCGACTTGTTCCGGGGTTGCACAAACCTTGAGAACATCGCCTTCCCCAACGGACTGAAGCAGATTGGCAGCTCGGCCTTCGAGGGCTGCACGAGTCTGGCCAAGATCACCCTGCCTTCATCGCTGAAGGAGATCGACGGCTCGGCCTTCGACAAGTGCAACAATCTTATGACAGTGAACGTGCTGGGTGCCACCCCGCCGAAAATCAGCAGCAACTCGTTCAGCAAAACTACTTTCCGCGAGGCTGCCGTACACATCCGCAAGGGCACGCTGGGCAACTTCCAGATCAATAAGCAGTGGGCGAAATTCCTCGACCTCATTGAGAGATAACCTTTGCGCTTTGAACCGCTGCGAAGCAGCATTGAACGGCCGCAGGCCTTTGAACCGCTGCGAAGCAGCATTGAACCTTGAGCGAAGCTCTTGAACCGCGACGTAGTCGCTTTGAACTTTGAACGCGGCTCTGCCGCATTGAACGGCCGTAGGCCTTTGAACCGCTGCGAAGCAGCATTGAACCTTGAGCGAAGCTCTTGAACCGCTGCGAAGCAGCACTTGAACCGCGCCGCAGGCGCCTTGAATTCCCATCAAAAAGAAGAAAACAATGACTCATCGTATCGTGAAAACCATCGTGCTGATAGCAGCCATGTGGCTGACGGCAGGTCAGGTGCAGGCACAAAGTCAGCCTCAGGCCGAAGTAGAGGCCGATCTCGTCAGCAAGTACCTCTGGCGTGGCATGGAGAAAGGAGGCATCAGCCTGCAGCCCATGGCAAAGGTGTCATGGCAGGGTGCCTACGTGAAATTGTTTGGAAGTGCGGGCTTCGACAAGAGCGATGAGGAGGAAATTGATCTCTCGCTAGGCTATGAGTTCCCGTTTGGCCTGAACATCGGCGTTACCGACTACTGGCAGACGGGCATTGAGCCTAACGACCTATACTTCGCCTACAACAAGCAGACCACGGCGCATCGGCTGGAGGGAAACATTGGCTACACTTGCCGCTATGGCAGCGTGCAGGCCTACTGCATGTTCTACGGCCACGATACGAAGATCGACGGCAGTCAGGCCTACTCCACCTACATCGAACTGACTGTTCCCTTCCGTCTGGGTGGACTCGACTGGACGGCGAAGGCGGGCTTCACACCCATGGAGAGTGCCGGCTGGACCGTTCCCGACTATGCCACTCTCTCCGAATCGCTTCACTACTTCTATGCCGATGGCCCAACCTGCGTCATGGCATCGGTGCGTGCAACGAAGAATCTGAAGCTGCGCGGTGTCACCCTTCCCATCTTTGCCGAGCTTCACACCAATCCCTATATGCAGACTGCCCACATCATGGGAGGCATAGGGGTCAAAGTAACAAGGTAACAAAGTAACAGCCGAAACCTTGAACCGCGACGTAGTCGCAATTGAACGCTGCGCAGCAGCTCTTGAACCGCGCCGCAGGCGCAATTGAACCTTGAACGCGCCACAGGCGCACTTGAACGCTGCGAAGCAGCTCTTGAACGGCCGAAGGCCATTGAACCGCGACGCAGGCGCTTTGAACGCTGCGAAGCAGCATTGAACCGCGACGCAGTCGCCTACGGCCAATTTACCAAGAATATTGTCTCCGTGGCACGTGTAAAGGCGGTGTAGAGCCAATGCACGTAGTCGGCATCCAGCATTTCTGATGTCACATATCCCTGGTCGATATACACATGTGCCCACTGGCCGCCTTGCGCCTTGTGGCAGGTGACGGCATAGGCAAACTTCACCTGCAAGGCATTAAAGTGTTCGTCTTCCTTCAACTTCTTCAGGCGCTCGCTTTTCGGACGCACATCGGCATAGTCTTCCATCACCTTATTAAATAACTGCTCACTCTGCTCACGCGTCAGGGCGGGAGCCTCGGTGGTTAGCGTATCGAGCATCACCAGCGACTGCAATTCATAGTCGTCGTAGTCGGGGAACTGCAGCCACACGTTGGCAAAGCGGAAGCCGTAGAGCTCATGCACATTCCGCACACGCTGCACAACAGCTTGGTCGCCATTGGCAATGAAGTCCAATCCTTCTGTGCCAAACGCACCTCCTCCTGATGAAGAGGTGTCAGCAGCGCCACTGCTCCCCTCTGCTTGGAGGGGTTGGGGGAGGCCATACTTATTCTTCACCACCATCAGCCTATCGCCGGTGGTGAGTTCCTCCTCACGACCGAGAATGCTATTGCGAATGCCCATGTTGTAAATGTTTGCCCGCTTGTTGCTGCGCGTCACAACAATGGTCTCGTCGGTGCCCACATGGCTATAGCTGGTGTTCAGCGACTCGATGAGTTCATCGCCGGGAACCCTTCGCACATCGGCAAACATCTTGATGCGCAGGGCAATATCGAGCGGTGAGAGGCGGGACTCCTGCAACTCGTCCAGTCCATTTGGCTCAGGAAGGAAACTGCGAATCTGCGTGGCATTCCAAAGGATACCACTCTCCTCCTCTTGGCGCACCACCTCGTTGAGTGTGCTCTCAAAAACGCGAAGCCCATAGTTGCGCAGCACCTCTGCCTCCAGGGCCGGGGCTTCCTCCTCGCCCACGGGAGGCAGCTGTGCAGGATCGCCGATGAGAATCATCCTGCAATCGCCCGGACCACCATAGACGAACTGCACGAGGTCGTCGAGCAGACTGCTCCCCAACAGACTGCCATCGCCAAACAGCGACGAGCTGCCAGTGCTGATCATCGAGGCCTCATCGACGAAGAACAACGCATTGCGCAAGCTGTTGAAACCCAGGCTGAATCCTCCTTCCAGACTTTTCTGCCGATAGATGCGGCGGTGAATGGTGGAGGCCTGTTCACCGCTGTTTAGCGAGAACACCTTCGCCGCACGACCCGTGGGAGCCAGCAGCACCAGCTTCTGTCCGAGTCGTTTCAACGTGCGCACCATCGCACTGGCCAGCGTGGTCTTACCCGTGCCTGCCGACCCACGCAGTATCATCACCGGCTGTCCTTCGCGACAAGCCAAAAACCGCGTGAAGCAATCCACCGCCAAGTGTTGCTCGCGTGTCGGTGGGAATCCCACCTCCTGTTCTACCCGAAATATAAATTCATCTATCGTCATACTTTGTTGATCATCTTTACAGTTGTTTGTCTATTCATTTGTATGATAATAATTCTCAAATTCTCTAATTCTTGATGAAATAAAAATATGCCAATTTCTATATCATTCCCTAAAATAAAGTCTAAACATATTTGGTTTTTCGCTCACTTAATCGTAACTTTGACATCCGTCGAAGTTCTTGCTCAACGCAAGCGAAAGCAAGTTTCGAGTCCTTTCGTTCGGAAATGAAAAAGAAAACCAGTTTTCTTTTTGCATTTCGCTCACTTATTCGTAACTTTGTAGCCGACATCTGAGTAATCAGCTGCAAAGGTAGCAAAAAATCTCGAGAATGAAATATAAAATCAACCATAATTACCTGCTGTTGCTATGTGCCATCATCCTGGTGGTGCTCTGCGTGCTCAGCGTCCTATCATAAACTAGCAACTCGATACTTGAAACTCGATACTTTTGTATATGAACAACCGACTCATCATACGCGTCACCAAGAGCTCGCTGCTCTTCGCCGTTGCCGACCCTGCTGAACAAAACAAGGTGGCCTTCGAGCCATACATCATGAAGAGTGGCATCTCCCTGGCAGCAAACCTGCGCGAGGCTTTCCGCACCAGCGACCTCCTGAACAGAGACTACGAGCGAGCCATGCTCGAGGTGAACACGCCCACCATGCTCGTTCCCATCCAGGAATTCGACGAACAGAGCCTCCGCGAACTCTATAACGCCACCTTCACCGGCTACGAGAGCTATGCGCTCATCCACCAGGTGCTACCGCATCTGAATGCCATCGTGGCTTTTGCCGTGAACAAGGACCTGCGCCTCGTCGTCGAAGATCACTTCACCGACGTGCGCTTCCAGCATGTCATGCAACCTGTGTGGAGCCACATGCTCAACCGCAGCTTTACGGGCACGCGCCGCAAGCTCTATGCCTATTTCCACGACAAATACGTCGACGTGTTCAGCTTCGACAAAAACCGGTTCCGCTTCTCCAACCGCTTCGAGATGACATCGGTCAACGATGCCGTTTATCACATCCTGCATGTGTGGAAGACGATAGGCATGGATGCACAGAGCGACGAACTCTACCTGTGCTTTGCCACCATGCAGCAACTCAACGAGGCTACAGCCAAGCCAGCTGCCGACGCCCCAGCTCAAACCATGGGCATCGTCGACCTACTGCGCCGCTACGCCAGCAAGACCTACACCATCAACCCCTCGGCAGAGTTCAACCGCGCACCCGTCACCCTCGTGAAAGGCATCCCCTTCGATCTCATGGTGCAGTTGCACAAAGCATAGGGCCCTGCGCGTAGGGGCAGACCCCTGTGTCTGCCCGCTCCGCTTCAAAGGCTGCTGCACAGCGTTCAAATGGCTAACGCCCGTTCAATGCGGCAGAGCCGCGTTCAAGGTTCAAAAGGTAATCATAACTTTTCTTAAGCGCGCCGCAGGCGCCTCTTAACTTTTGGAGCAGCGAGAGCAGAGTGATGCTTGCATCAACTATGCCAAGTCGTGACAAAAGTCATGGAACGAAGTTACATAACTCTCCGCTCGACCCGCAGGGGCGCTTTCGTAGTGAAACGGAGAAAGAACTCTAAACTCTCAACTCTCAACTAAATAATGCGTATCATCACAGGCATCTATAAAGGTCGTCGCTTCGACATACCACGCTCCTTTAAGGCGCGTCCCACCACCGATTTCGCCAAGGAGAACATCTTCAACGTGCTCAACTCCTACATCGACCTGGAAGGCGTGCGCGCCCTCGACCTCTTTGCAGGCACCGGCAGCATCTCACTCGAACTGCTCTCGCGTGGCTGCTCCCAAGTAGTCAGCGTCGAGGCCGACCGCGACCATGCACGCTTCATCGGCGAATGCGTGCGCAAGCTCGGCGTCACCAACCACCAACTCATCCGCGGCGACGTCTTCCGCTACTTGAAAAGCGCCCAAAAGTCCTCAACCCTTACCCGCGGCTCTGCCGCCTTACCCCTTGAACATAGCGGCGAAGCCGCCATTGAACGCGACGCAGTCGCATTGAACGCTGCGCAGCAGCCTTTGAACCTTGAACATAGCGACGCAGCCGCCTTGAACGGCCGTAGGCCTTTGAACAGCGACGCAGTCGCAATTGAACGCGGCTCTGCCGCCTTACCCGCTGCGCAGCAGCACTTGAACCGCGGCGAAGCCGCAATTGAACACCCCGACAGGGGTCGGGCCTTCTCCTTCATCTTCGCCGACCCGCCCTACGCCCTGCCCAACCTTCCCGACATTCCCGATCTCGTGTTGCAGTCGGGCATCCTTGCGCCCGGCGGCGTCTTCGTCTTCGAGCACGGCAAGCAGAACAACTTCTCCTCGCACCCCTGTTTCCGCGAACACCGCGCCTATGGAAGTGTGAACTTCACAATATTTACTACATAATCACAAAATGACAAAAAAATAGCAAAATTATTCCATTTATATTTGGTAGTTCCACAAAAAAGGTATATATTTGTGCCGTCAAATTGACAATCTGATTATTTAACCGTAAACCCATAAAACCAAAAAACATCAATTACTATGGAAGTTGAGAAAATCATCCAAGACCTGGAGCGTAAACACCCGGGCGAGCCTGAATTCCTGCAGGCAGTGAAAGAAGTATTGGAATCCATCAAGGACGTCTACAACCAGCATCCTGAGTTTGAGAAGGCAAAGCTCATCGAGCGCCTTGTGGAACCCGAACGCATCATCACGTTCCGTGTACCCTGGGTCGACGACAAAGGCGAAGTACAGGTCAACATCGGCTATCGCGTACAGTTCAACTCCGCCATTGGTCCGTACAAAGGCGGTCTGCGCTTCCACCCCTCTGTCAACCTCTCCATCCTGAAGTTCCTCGGCTTTGAGCAGACATTCAAGAACGCACTCACCACACTCCCCATGGGCGGTGGCAAGGGCGGCTCCGACTTCGCTCCCCGCGGAAAGAGTGACGCTGAGATCATGCGTTTCTGCCAGGCCTTCATGACCGAGCTCTATCGCCACATCGGTCCCGATGAGGACGTTCCCGCTGGCGACATCGGCGTAGGCGGTCGCGAAATCGGCTACCTCTTCGGCATGTATAAGAAGCTCACACACCAGTTCCAGGGCGTGCTCACCGGCAAGGGTCTGGAGTTCGGCGGCTCGCGCATCCGTCCCGAGGCCACCGGTTATGGTGCCATCTATTTCGTACAACACATGCTCGCCACGAAGGGCGACGATCTGAAAGATAAGACCATTGCCATCTCCGGCTTCGGCAATGTTGCCTGGGGTGCTGCCAAGAAGGCTACCGAGCTCGGCGCAAAGGTCATCACCATCAGCGGTCCCGACGGCTACATCTACGATCCCGCCGGCCTCGATGCCAAGAAGATTGAATACATGCTCGAGCTCCGCGCCAGCGGCAACGACGTCTGCCAGCCCTACGAAGAGGAGTTCGAAGGCTCGAAGTTCTTCGAAGGACGCAAGCCCTGGGAGCAGAAGGCCGATATCTACATGCCGTGTGCCACACAGAACGAGCTCAACGGCGCCGATGCCGACATGATTCTCGCCAACAACCCCATCTGCGTAGCAGAGGTCAGCAACATGGGTTGCACCGCCGAGGCTGCCGAGAAGTTCGTCGCCGCCAAGACGCTCTTCGCTCCTGGCAAGGCTGTCAACGCAGGTGGCGTGGCTACCAGCGGACTGGAGATGACTCAGAACTCCATGCGCCTCAGCTGGGCCAACGAGGAAGTCGACGAGAAGCTCCACTACATCATGTCCTCCATCCACGAGCAGTGCGTGAAGTACGGCAAGCAGGACGATGGCTACATCGACTATGTACGCGGTGCTAACGTCGCCGGCTTCATGAAGGTTGCCAATGCCATGATGGCTCAGGGCATTGTATAGGAGCCCCACCTCTTTCGCGTAGGGGCAGACCCCCGTGTCTGCCCCTACGCTAGGTTCAAAGGCTGCTACGCAGCGTTCAAATGGCCTTCGGCCGTTCAATGCGGCTGCGCCGCGGTTCAAGGTGTAAAGGCCTGCGGCCGAGCGGAAGGAATAAAGGCATTCGTCCCTTTACTCCCCTTTCACTCCCCTTTAAGCCCTTTAAACCTTTGGAAAATCCAAACAACCCACAAAACTGAACATTATTGAGTAAGAGACAGTTCACATATCAAAGAGTGTTACGCGCAGTCACGCTGTGCGTAGCACTCTTTAATTTTTCACTTTTCTCTTTTCACTCTTCACTTCTTTCTGCACAAACGGTGCAGAAAGGCAAGGCTACCTTCTACTCCAAGCGTGCTACGGGTGCCCGTACCGCCAACGGTGAACGCCTGCACCACGACAGCCTCACCTGTGCCCACCGCACCTATCCCTTCGGCACACTCCTCCGTGTGAAAAACCCTGCCAACGGCAAGGAAGTCGTTGTGCGCGTCACCGACCGCGGACCCTTCATCCGTGGCCGCATCATCGACCTCTCGTGGCGTGCAGCCAAGGAGCTCGGCATCATCGCCGCCGGTGTGGCAATGGTGGAGATAGAGAAGGTGACGACGCAAAACGGCGTTCCCTTCCGTCAGACCGACGACGACACACAACTTCCCGACTTCGAGATCACCCCCTCCTCCACCCTCTACGACGAGTGGCAGGAGCGCATGCGTGAGCGCAACACCACCCCCTCGGAGGAGCTGAAGTCCACCCACACGCCCGACGATGCTACTTCTGCCGACACCCCCACCCCGCAACCCGTGCAGCCGCAGCAGACCCTTCAGCCCAAGCAAATAAAAAGCCATCCCCAACTGAAGCACACCACCCCTCTGCCCAAGCACACTCCCAAGAAGTAATCCCCCCACTCCATTCTTCCCTAAGCAAATAAAAAGAACAAGCGCCACCGTGCATCGGTAGCGCCTGTACTATTCTTATGTGAATTGATTGCCGGGAACAAATCCCAATCACTAATCAACAATTTCTAATTTTTAATTATAAATTATTAATTATCAATTATCTTTAGTCTTCCCAGACATCGTGGGTTGCGACATCCTCGTTGCCGTTGTCCTCAGGCAGAACAATCTCCTTGGAAAGATCTTCACCGGAACCCGGAGTGTCAGACATTCCCTGAAGCAGGCAGGGTGCTACGGCACGTACAATCATGCTTGGTTCTATATATTGTTTCTTTTCCATTTCCTATATAAGTTTCAAGTTTCTGGTTTCAAGTTTCTAATCTTTTCTAAGGAATCAAGGAACAAAGGAGTTTTCTTTCCCCAATTCCTCAATTCCTTAGAAATTATAATTAACGGATAACGACCTTCTTGCCGTTCACAATGTAAATACCCTTCTGGGCCTTGTTCACACGCTGACCAGAGAGGTTGTAGATCTCAGCATTGCTGGTCTGACCCATTTCAATGTGGCCGATACCGTCGGTCTCTTCACCGAAGACGAAGCCCTTGGCACCATTAGTCTGATCGACAGGCACACGAAGATAGCACTTGTGAGCAGCAGCATTAATGGTAGAACCATCTGTGACATTCTTATCGAAGTAGAAGCCAGCCGTACCTGCTTCTTTAGCAGCATTCAGCGTCAACTTGTAGTACTTGTAACCAGCCTCATCGATGGTCTCAGCCTCGTCAACACCCAACAGCATACTCTCTGTATCCTTATCAGCTGTAGCCAGTGTCACAGGGAATGTCACCGTACCAGATGCAGATGCAGATGCCTTAATAACAACAGCCTCATCAGCAGGAATTACATCACCAGCACTGTATGTCTTGCTTACGGTCAAAGCACCGTCAACCACCTTATAGGTCAGACACTCAACGTCAGCAGGCACCTTCAGAGCCTTGTCGCTGTAATAAACAGAAGAGTAATAAGCACCATCAGCACCAGTAGCAGAAGAACCAATTGTCACTGGGATGGTCTCGATAGTATATGTATTAGTTACTTCTTCACTATACAATGGAGGCATGCTTTCATCATACTTGTATGAAGTCTTTGCAGTAATGGCAATATCCTTCGTGAGAGTCCTAGTTTTGGGTTGGTTATTAGCACCTGTCTCACTCCAAGTATCCGATTCGTCTACAAATGAATAAGTCACAGTCACATTCATTTTAGGATCGGCAGGAGGAGTAATCGTGACAACCGTACCTGCAGGATAAATACCAGAAGGAAGGTCGAAAGTGGGAGCGGGAACCTCTGGTGCCTCAACTGTTGTGCAGTAGCTAGAATAGGTGGCTGTTATGCCAAGATAATTAACTACTAATGAATTAAGATAACCAGCATTCGCACCATTTGTTACGACAAAATAAGAATAATCTACAGAAGAACAATCAAATGTATATTTTAATCCATCAATAGTGGGTGTAATTTGATCCCCAGTAGAAGGATTTGCTTGGGTTCCAACTTTTACTGTAAAATTCTTATTCTGATCAAATTCAGAATAATTGAGAATAATGCTTTGAATATTATTCAATGCATCTTCATTATACATCGTACCTGTTCCATTGGTATTACCAGCAGCACGCCATTGTAGCTCTCCTTGACTGTTCTTGTAAATCTGCATTATTTGAAGTTTTGTTCCCTCCACAATCAATTCAGAGAACGTGTCCTTTTCTCCATAGTGATCGGGCAAACCAGGCACATTACCATCTATTGTTAATGAGACAACACCTTCTTCTTCAGAAACATTTGCAAACACAGCGAAATAGGTAATGTCCGTTGTTCCCATGTTGGCAGCCTTGACAAGAGTAGCAGGAGTTTCGTCCGACTCACCGTTAATCTCTGCATCAGTCCATCCTACAAAAGTCTTTCCATAAATGTCATCAGGATCACTAGGGAATTCAATGCTTTCTCCTTCCTGAACCTCTATCGTTGAACTGATTTCACCGTTAATAGAGAAGAATGCAATATGCTTGGGCTTTTCTGGACGAGTCAAAGAATAAATATAGTTGCCGCTGGCAACTTCCGGTGCCTCATTAAAAGTTGTCAGGCCACCACAGATAACCACTTCGTCACCTATTGCCAAATCGTTGGCATCGCTAAATTCAACATTGTTCAAACCATTGCCATTATAAACAAGCAGTTGTGCGGCTGTTTGAGTGCCGTCGTCTGAGACATAGTAGCGATGATAGTCGTCACCAGTAATAGTACCATCAGTACTATAGAAGGCAGAAACCTTACCTCGAATATACACTTTTGCGGAAGTTCCGCTTGCAGGAGTATTAGCAATAGCCTGTTCCACAGTAAAGGGATTATTCTGTGTGCCAGGAGCATTAGGGTTGCCAGCCTGTGTTACCGTAATTTCTTTAGTTACGTTCTCCGCTGAATTATAAGTGTAAGTCAGAGTAACATTGGCTGTACGCGCATCAATAGCCTCGTTAACTGTAGCAGTGAAGGCAACACCTGTCTCGCCAAACGTGAGCCATTCTGCATCAGAAGTAACGGAGATAACGCCACCCTCAACGGGATTAACTATCTCATACTCAACTGAACCACTTGTGGTGTTGTATTCTATGTTAACATTCTCTGCACTGATAACAGGATCTGAAGATGGCATAGCAATAGAGATAGCTCCAACGCCTATGTTAGATCCCTTTGTAAAATAAAGACGCACATAACGGACATCAGCGGCAAACGGCTTCACGGATTCAAGTTCAAGTTCATCATTTTGCGAACCACTAATAGTAAGTACTTGAACATTAGTAAAGGTTTCTCCGTCAGAAGAACCTTGAACGGTAATGGATGATGTGTTAGCACCACCAATCATCTTCACATCAATAGATACCTTACCTGGCTGACCGTTAGTCTTCACCTGAATGAAATCGCCAGTATTGTCGAACTTAACAAGATATGGGGCATTACCAGATGCATAATCAGAACCCAGTCCATTTGCAGTTACACCATTTAGTGCAATCAGAGCAGCAGATGCTCCGCCTTCCCAAATAAAGGGAAGTTCTGCATAATCGATAACAGGCGCACTACTTGTCACGGTCATCTTGTAGGTTGCGAAGGAGGGTTTATAGGTATCTGTCACACCAGTATAGCTAGCTTTGAATGTGACAATACCAGCAGCAACAAGAGTTACCTCCCCTGTTGATTCTTCAATAGTAGCAACACTTTCGTCGCTGCTCGACCAAGTTACAGTAGCGTCGCTAATCGTTTCTTCACCAGCCATTACAGTTGCAGTCAACTGACCAGCTGCCGTGCTTTTAAAAACATCGGTATTCGTAATACCACTTGCATCGATGGTCGTTGTGGTGGCTACGGCAGAAGATGAGCTGGATTCGTATGTAACTACGATAGCATCTGACTCTGCTAAATAATTTGTTCCACTTGCAGCTTTACCATTCTGATAGAATGCAAAATACGTAAAGTTGTCCGATGCTCCTGGAGTCCAGGTTAAGGTTTTATTTGCACTATTCCACGTTCCTGCTGTTCCACCTGTTGTAGCAGTTACTTCTGATGTACCACCAAGAAACATCAACTTGCTAGCATCGCTAACAGTTAAAGCTGAGAAAGTGATAACAACTTGTGTGATTCTTCCAGAAAAGGCACTAGTGTTATAGAATCTGAATTCGCTTGCTGCACTACTCTGATTAGTTTTCACTTGTAGAGTAGAAGGATTCCATTGATTCATTTTCCAACTTACACCTCCATAAGTAAATTCTGTTAAAGATGTAATGTAAGTGGTTGCGGTAGAGCCCGTATTATCTTGATTTGGAGTCATGCTATACGTGACTTCCTCGGCCCATCCCACACTTGCTACCGCGCATAGCAGTAGCGTTAAGAAAACGCGTAATTTTTGTTTCATAAGTTTGTTGTTTTTATTAATTATTATTGATAATTTTCTTTTAAGTTTCTAGCTCACATCCCTTCAGAAAGGGGACGGGGATAGGTCCTTTAATTGAGGTAGGCTAGGGGGAGGAGTCGCAAACACAATATTATAAATAAGGTTGTGAGCAGGCACAACAGCCAATAGTCCACACTTTTTCCGGTGCAAAATTACTCAATATTTTTGGAACGGGAAAAGGAAACGCAGTTTTTTTATATAAAAAGGTGTAGACGTTAACCTTATTTGCACATCGCCGCAGGAAGTGAGTTGGATTTTCACACGAATGAGCACGAATCCATGCGCAGCTCCCCAGCTGAATTGTTGTCGATAGTTGTCTATGTTGTTTTTAAATCAAAACATTCTTAGTATTGAAGACAACTTGAACAACTCGAACAACTCATCATTGCCTTCGAGCAATTGGAGAATGACGAATCATCGACGAGGTGCCAGTTTTGTAGGTCGCAAAAACGCAGGGCTAGGAAGCCAGACCACGTCAATAAAGATAGAAGAGCAATGAATTAGATTCGCTAGAACAATACTTTCGTGTGTCAAGATTAATACTCTCGTGCATCTACTTCAATGCTTTCGTGCATCTACTTCAATGCTTTCGTGCGACTACCTCAATGCTTTCGTGCGACTACCTTAATGCTATCATGAAGTAAATTAACTTGTTTTATTCAGTAAATTAAGTTAATTTGTTCAGTAAATTAAGTTATTTTACTCAGCAAATTAAGTTAATTTACATTGCAATTTAAGTTAATTTACCGCACAAATTAAGTTAATTTACTGAACTAACTCATTGCTCCCGCATCTCCGGAGTAATGTTCCAGCATCACCAGAGCATTGCTCCAGCAACACCAAAGCATAGCTCTGGCAACACCAAAGCACTGCTCCGCATCAATCAAAGCATGCTTCAGGGGCACACGAGCAATGCTTAGCGACAACTGCGTGATGAAAAGCATTACTGCCCAACGCAAGCACAACAGCACGGAATAGAGAGGTAGCATGATGTGACGGAACTGGTGAAAATGATGCTGGGAGAGTAATATCCCCACACGTTTTTAGGCATTTCCCTACGTTAAAATAGGGAAATGCCCTTTTGTATATAAAAATTTATGCGTACTTTTGCACCGTGAAGATAGGCTCCGATGCAAAGAGGGCCTGAGTGTTTTACGAGTTTAACGCCATAAATAGGGAATATGAAGAAAAGTGTGATCATCATTGCTGCCAGTGCACTGCTCATCAGCAGCTGCGGCACGTACACGGGAAGCGGAGCCTATGCAGGCTCAACGCTTGGCTCTATCCTCGGCTCGGCCATCGGCGGTATCAGCGGCGGCCCGCGAGGCAGCGACATCGGAACTATCGTTGGAATGGTGGGCGGTGCTGTTGTGGGCGGTGCCATTGGAGCTGCTGCCGACGAGCGCGAACGACAGGATGTGCACGACCACTATCAGCGTGTGATGGATCAGAAGGCTCAGCAGAATGCTCGCCAGGGCAACTACGATGGCTATCAGAACAGATACCAGGACGACATGAGCAGTGGCTTCGATGAGACGAACAGCGGCGACGACCGTATCTACGACTTCCAGAGCAGCGACTACACGGGCAACTACAGTGCTCAGCCGGGCACGGAGATGATGCCTCTGTCGTCGAGCGTGGACCAGCTGGCCATGGGTCTGGAGTATACACCTGCCATCGAGATCAGGAATGCCCGCATCGTTGACGATAACCAGGATCGGATGATCAGCCGCAACGAGTTGTGCAAGGTGATTTTCGAGATTTACAACCACAGCAAGGAGCCTATCTACGACGTGCAGCCCACGGTGGTGGAGGCCAACGGCAACCGGCACATCTACATCTCACCGAACATGCACGTGGAGCGCATCGACCCGGGACGCGGCGTTCGCTACACGGCGATGCTGAAGGCCGACAACCGCCTGAAGGATGGCACTGCTCGCATCTGCGTATCGGTGCTGCAGGGCAACAAGGCCATCTCGAAGGTGTGCGAGTTCAATGTGCCGACACGTAGATAACGTCCGCACGAAGCTGAACCTTAGGCAAACTGCTTACGACTGAAATAAGAACAAATCGCAATAAAAAAACATGGCCCTTCAGGGCAACGAACAAGATCGATTATCAATAAGTGTGAGGAGGCCGTGACCCGAAAAGGGTTGCGGCCTTTTACGATGTCTTCCTTGCCTGTGCGGAACTTACTCCCACGCACGACTTTCCCATTCAATCTCGATGAAGGAGATTTGGAAATGTTGTGACTGTGACTCCTCATTGCTGAAGTAGACGTAACGGGGCCAGCCATCAGAGAAATATTTCGTGATAATCATGATGTCGGTGGCTTTCCCACCGCTCTGTGAGACCTGCACACGATTGGCAATCTGGTAGTCGTCGTCGGTAGCAGTCTCGTCGTCAGCCTCGTCCTTGCCGCGCTTGACCACCACGTACGACTGGGTGTCACCATCGTTGCTCTCGTGTTCACCTAACTCGAAGTATCGGCCATGATTGCTGAAGAGGAGGGCGAGCGCATCCATCTTCTCGAGCAGCCGTTGCTTGGAACCATAAGTGTCTTCGAGGCGCTTGTGGATAGTCTTCAGCATGTCGGGTTTTGAAATCTTGCCATAAAGCAAAGGGTTGGCGGCATAGATTTCGTTGACCATGGAGTCACACTTGCTATAAACGGCATCGCGTACTTCCTTGTAGTTCTCAATTTGCTTCACGCTACCCATTTCGTCGGTGGAGAAACGAATAACTACGCCCTGGAGACGGCGGGCCATGAATAGCTTAATTTCGTTTTCAGAACCTGTGGAGTCGGAAAACTCGATGGACAGCGGACAATACTCCATAAGGAAACCCTTTGCGGTACTGTCGATAACAGCAATGTGATAGCGACGGGTAATATCGGAAACCATAGTCGTATCATTGCCCATGCCGGCAAACACTTGTTCGCGCTGCGAATAGACAATTGTGTCATGTTTACAGAACCAACCTATGACATTGACGGTTGAGTCGCTATCGGCTTCCTGGGCATACGATGTCAGGGACATGGCTACAAGAAAGGCAACGAACAGCGACCGAATGAGAAAGTGAGTTTTAGTCTGTTGCTTCATAGTTTATGAAAAGGATGATCCGTTAGTTCATAAAAAAACCCCAACCTACTGACGTAAGATGGGGTTTTCGTATTGATTTAGTCTTAATACTACTTAAGACAAATTCAGCCTTATGCTTCTTCAGCGGGTGCCTCGGCCTGAGCCTCTTCAACTGCGGGAGCTTCAGTAGCTTCTGCCTTCGGGGCAGCCTTGCGGCTACGACGAGTCTTCTTGGCAGCCTTCTGCTCCTTGGCCATGTTCTCATCGAAGTCAACGAGCTCGATGAAAGCGATGTCAGCAGCGTCGCCCTGACGATGGCCGAGCTTGATAACGCGCGTATAGCCACCGGGACGGTCACCTACCTTCGGTCCGACAACGCCGAACAACTCCTTCAGGGCCTCTTTGTTCTGCAGGTAGCTGAACACGACGCGACGCGAGTTGGTGCTGTCATCCTTCGAGCGGGTGATGAGGGGTTCTACATATTTTTTCAGTGCCTTTGCCTTGGCGAGGGTCGTAGTGATTCTTTTGTGCATGATCAGCGAGATGGCCATGTTGGCAAGCATGGCGTTGCGGTGGTCTGCAGTACGGCCCAGATGGTTGAATTTCTTACCGTGTCTCATTGTTTACGTTTGTTCTTTAATTGGACTTTCAGTAACTCAATTACTCCTTGTCCAGTTTGTACTTTGAAATATCGGTTCCAAACGACAGATTCAGACCCTCGAGCAAATCATCAAGCTCTGAGAGCGATTTCTTACCGAAGTTGCGGAACTTCAGGAGGTCGGTCTTGTTGTACTGTACCAGATCGCCGAGCGTGTCGACATCGGCAGCCTTCAAGCAGTTGAGGGCGCGAACCGAGAGGTTCATGTCGATGAGCTTCGTTTTGAGCAACTGGCGCATGTGCAGCACTTCCTCGTCGAACTCCTGGTTGGTCTCCTGATCGGGATTCTCAAGTGTGATCTTCTCGTCGGAGAACAGCATGAAGTGATAGATGAGGATCTTGGCAGCTTCCTTCAGTGCATCCTTCGGGTGAATGGAACCATCCGTCGTGACTTCGATGACGAGCTTGTCGTAGTCGGTCTTCTGCTCAACACGATAGGGCTCGACAGCGTATTTCACGTTGCGGATAGGGGTGTAGATTGAATCGATTGGGAGTACGTTAACATCGGTGCAGTACTCACGGTTCTCATCGGCGGGCACGTAGCCACGGCCTTTGTTGATAGTGAGATCGAGCTGCATCGAGGCTTTGGCATCTAAATGACAAATCACCAAATCGGGGTTTAACACTTCAAATCCAGTCAGATACTTACTGATATCACCAGCTTTGAATTCTGTGGAATTCTCTACGGTGATACTAACTTTCTCATTCTCGAATTCTTCTACTACTTGCTTGAATCGAACTTGTTTGAGATTCAAAATAATGTTGGTGACATCTTCCTTCACGCCGGGTACAGCCGAGAACTCGTGCTCTATACCACCAATCTTGATTGTATTGATGGCATAGCCCTCGAGCGATGAAAGCAGAATGCGGCGCAGGGCATTACCAATGGTCACACCGAAGCCGGGCTCAAGCGGACGAAATTCGAACTTGCCGAACTTGTCGTTGGCCTCCAACATTACAACTTTATCGGGTTTTTGAAATGCTAATATCGCCATTAATTTAATGATTTTATTTAGAGTACAACTCAACGATTAACTGCTCCTTGATGTTCTCAGGAATATCGGCACGCTCGGGCTTGTGCAGGAACTTGCCGCTCTTGGTCTGCTCGTCCCACTCAATCCAAGGATACTTGCTGTGGTTGAAGCCAGCCAGTGCATTCTCGATGACCTCGAGCGACTTAGCCTTCTCACGCACACCAACAACCATACCTGGCTTCACAGCGAACGATGGGATATTCACAACCTTGCCATCAACGACGATATGCTTGTGACCAACCAGCTGACGGGCAGCGGCACGGGTCGGGGCAATACCGAGACGGAACACTACATTGTCGAGTCGGCACTCCAAATTCTGGAGCAGCACCTCACCCGTAATGCCCTCGGCCTTGGCAGCCTTCTCAAACATATTACGGAACTGGCGCTCGAGCACACCATAGGTATACTTGGCTTTCTGCTTCTCTGCCAACATGACACCGTACTCAGACATCTTACGACGACGATTGTTGCCATGCTGTCCAGGAGGGAAGTTTCTCTTGGACAAAACTTTGTCGGCGCCGAAGATGGGTTCACCAAATCGGCGTGCAATTTTTGATTTCGGACCTATATACTTAGCCATAATAAAAAAGATAAATCTAAATGAAAAATTGGGATTGCTAATTATACCTTACGACGCTTCGGAGGACGGCAGCCATTGTGCGGCAGCGGAGTGACATCGACGATCTCGATGACCTCGATACCAGTGCCATGGACGCCACGGATAGCGGACTCACGACCGTTGCCGGGACCCTTCACATAAGCCTTCACCTTGCGGAGACCAAGGTCGTAGGCTACCTTTGCGCAATCCTCAGCTGCCATCTGGGCAGCATAGGGAGTATTCTTCTTGGAACCGCGGAAGCCCATCTTACCGGCCGACGACCATGAGATGACCTGACCCTCGCTGTTTGCCAAGGATACGATGATGTTATTGAATGAGCTATGCACGTGGAGCTGGCCGATGGCGTCGACTCTCACGTTTCTCTTCTTAGATGTTGCTTGCTTCTTTGCCATGATTTTGAACTTTAATCTACATGTTAAACCTTAAAATTACTTCGTGGCCTTCTTCTTGTTAGCAACAGTCTTCTTCTTTCCCTTACGGGTGCGAGCATTATTCTTGGTACTCTGACCGCGAACGGGAAGACCGTGACGATGACGTACTCCACGATAACAACCAATATCCATCAGTCGCTTGATGTTCATCTGGATCTCGCTACGGAGATCACCTTCTACTTTGAATTCAGCGCCGATAATTTCACGGATCTTGGCTGCCTGGTCATCGGTCCACTCGTTGACCTTCAGGTCGCGGCTCACGCCGGCCTTGTCCAATATCTTTGCTGAACTACTTCGACCTATACCATAGATATAGGTCAATGCGATTTCGCCACGCTTATTCTGGGGCAAATCTACTCCAACAATTCTTATTGCCATTTGTAAAAATGATTGATTTAAAAATACTTAAAAATTTGATTTTTGCTAAAAGCATGCAAAGGTACGCATTTTTTTTTGAATATCAGCGTATTTTTGCATTTTTAACATTAGCCTTGGCGCGTCTTGAACTTCGGGTTCTTCTTGTTGATCAGAAACAGGCGGCCTTTACGACGTACGATTTTGCAGTCGTCGTTACGCTTTTTTAATGATGCTCTTGTCTTCATATCTCTTTCAATAAATTATTTATATCTGAAAACGATTCTGCCTTTTGTCAGGTCGTAGGGACTCATCTCTACCTTCACCTTGTCGCCGGGCAGGATTTTGATGTAGTGCATTCTCATTTTTCCCGAGATGTGTGCAATGATCTGCACACCATTCTCGAGTTCCACTCGAAACATCGCATTCGACAGCGATTCGAGAATCGTACCGTCTTGCTCAATAGCGGTTTGCTTTGCCATAAATTTGTTGTTACTCTCCTAAAGATAAAAATGTTAGACTGAAGTTGATTCTATTTGGTCAAACGACGACAGGATCTCGGCCTTTCCGCGGCGAATGGCTACCGTATGCTCGAAATGAGCGGCGGGCTTGCCATCGCGGGTGCGGATGGCCCAGCGGTCGGCATCGAGCCACACACGACGGTCGCCCATCGTGATCATTGGCTCAATGGCTATGCACATTCCTGCCTTGAGAAGCACTCCGTTGCCGCGCTGCCCATAGTTGGGAACGGGCGGATCTTCGTGCATCTGTCGTCCGATGCCGTGTCCGGTGACCTCGCGAACCACGCCGTAGCCGGCTTGTTCGCAGTGTTCCTGAACAGCAGCACCTATATCGCCGATGTGATTTCCCGCAACTGCCTGCTCGATGCCTTTGTAGAGCGACTCTTTCGTAGTCTGGAGCAGTCGTTGCACTTCCTCTGCGACCTCGCCGACGGCAAACGTGTAGCACGAATCGCCGTTGTAGCCGTCGAGCAGGGTTCCACAGTCAATAGAGACGATGTCGCCCTCGCGAAGAACGGTTTTGTCGCTTGGAATGCCATGCACCACCACATCGTTGACCGATGTGCAAATGCTGGCGGGAAATGGCCCTCCAAATGGATTCGGGAAGTTCTTGAAGGTCGGAATGGCTCCGTGATCCCTGATGAACTCCTCTGCAATGCGATCCAATTGGAGGGTCGTTACACCTGGTTTGATATGCTTCGCTAATTCACCGAGGGTCATACCAACGAGTTGGTTGGCCCTGCGCATCAGCTCGATTTCATCTTCGGTCTTCAGAAATATCTTCATCCCGCAAGATCAGATCAATAGGCTGAGACTCCGCCGCTGTTACGTGTGTGGCCCGAGTTCAGCAGGCCGTCGTAGTGGCGCATCATCAGATAACTCTCAATCTGCTGCAGCGTGTCGATGACCACACCCACGAGGATGAGGAGCGACGTACCACCGAAGAACTGTGCAAATGCCTGCTGCACGTTGAGCAGTCCGGCAAGAGCGGGCATGATAGCGATGAAAGCGATGAAGAGCGAACCGGGCAGAGTGATACGCGACATGATTGTGTCGATGTAGTCTGCCGTGTCCTTTCCAGGCTTAATGCCAGGAATGAATCCGTTGTTGCGCTTCATATCCTCAGCCATCTGCGTGGGGTTCATGGTGATTGCTGTATAGAAGTACGTGAAGAGGATGATGAGGATCACGTAGATGATGTTATACAGCAGGCTGCGGTTGTCGAGCAGGGAGCGCACCACCCAGCTTGCATTCTCCGACTGATAGCGGACGAAAGCGAGGGGGATGAACATCAGGGCCTGAGCGAAGATGATAGGCATCACGTTAGCGGCGAAGAGCTTCAGGGGGATGTACTGGCGTGCACCACCATACTGCTTGTTGCCGACGAGACGCTTCGCATACTGCACGGGAACCTTGCGGACGCCTTGCGTAAGAAGAATTGCTGCACAAATCACAGCGTAGAGAATGAGCAGCTCAGCGATGAACATGATGATACCACCACCGGAGATGGCCTGCAGACGGGAGGTGAACTCCTGGAAGAATGCCTGCGGCAGACGTGCGATGATACCGATCATAATGATCAGCGAGATACCATTTCCCACACCCTTATCGGTAATGCGCTCACCCAGCCAAAGGATGAACATGCTACCTGCTGCGAGGATGATGGTGGCGGGGAACATGAAGACCGTCCATGAGATACCCGTCGACAGAGCCTGGCTTGCCTGCATCTTCAGGTTCAGCAGGTAAGACGGAGCCTGGAAGAACAGGATGGCTACTGTGAGATAGCGAGTATACATGTTGATCTTCTTGCGTCCGCTCTCACCCTCGCGCTGCATCTTCTGGAAGTAAGGTACAGCAACAGCAAGGAGCTGCATGACGATAGAAGCTGAGATGTACGGCATGATTCCCAGTGCGAAGATAGACGCATTGGAGAATGCACCACCAGAGAACATGTCGAGCAGGGACATCAGTCCACCCTCTGTCTGCGAATGCAGGTTGCTCAAACTACTCGGATTGATACCGGGAAGTACCACAAACGATCCGAAACGGTAAATGGCGACGAACAGAAGGGTGATGAGGAGGCGCTGACGCAGATCCTCAACCTTCCAACAGTTCTTCAGGTACTCAATTAACTTCTTCATTTTTCTTAGATAATAGTTGTGTTACCACCTACTGCCTTGATAGCCTCCTCGGCAGTTTTTGAGAATGCATGAGCCTCAACTTCGAGCTTGGCCTTCAGTTCACCGTTGCCAAGAACCTTGACAAGCTTCTTGCCGCTGAACAGTCCGGCTGCCTTCATTTCAGCAATACCAACCTTCGTGATGTTCATCTTCTCTGCAACGGCCTGGAGAGCATCCAGGTTCACAGCGAAGTATTCCTTGTGGTTGATGTTCTTGAATCCAGACTTCGGCAGGCGGCGCTGCAGAGGCATCTGACCACCTTCGAATCCTACCTTCTTCTTATAACCAGAACGAGCCTTTGCACCCTTGTGACCACGGGTAGAGGTACCGCCGAGTCCCGAACCGGGACCACGACCGATACGACGACGTGAATGAGTTGAGCCAGCTGCCGGTTTCAAATTATTTAACTTCATAATAGTTCTTTTTAATTGATTACGTGTTGTCAAATTTGTGAAAATTACTCAACTACGGTCACCAGATGATGCACCTTTGCAATCATGCCACGGACACTGGGATTATCCTCAACTTCAACAACCTGTGAAATCTTGTGGAGACCAAGTGCCTGAAGCGTGCGCTTCTGATCGATTGGATAGCCAATCTTACTCTTGATTTGCTTGACTTTAATTGTTGCCATTGTTTTATTCTCCCTAATTTATCCGTTAAACACTTTATCGAGCGACACACCACGGTCGGCTGCAACGGTGAAGGCATCGCGCGTCTCAGAGAGAGCAGCGATGGTGGCCTTTACCAGGTTGTGGGGGTTCGAGGAACCCTTCGACTTTGCAATCACGTCAGTGATACCGATGCTCTCGAGAACGGCACGCATAGCACCACCGGCCTTCACACCCGTACCAGGGGCAGCGGGACGGAGGAGCACCTGTGCACCATCGAAAGAATACTCCACCTCGTGGGGAATGGTGCCCTTCAGGATGGGAACCTTGACGAGGTTCTTCTTAGCAGACTCAACGCCCTTGGCGATGGCAGCGGTGACTTCACCGGCCTTGCCGAGGCCCCAGCCGATCACGCCCTTACCGTCACCAACAACGACGATAGCAGCGAATGTGAAGGTACGTCCACCCTTGGTCACTTTCGTAACACGGTTGATGGCTACCAGACGGTCTTTCAACTCAACGTCACTATTTACTTTTACTTTATTCATTGCCATAATCGTTTAAAATTTAAGACCACCCTTACGAGCACCATCAGCGAGCTCCTTCACACGTCCGTGGTAGAGATAGCCGTTACGGTCGAAAACGACGGTCGTCACACCGGCAGCCTGTGCCTTCTCAGCAACGAGTTCGCCGACCTTGGCAGCCTGCTCCTTCTTCGGCATCTTCTCGAGTCCGAGCGACGATGCGGAGGCAAGGGTCATACCGGTCAAATCGTTAATAACTTGTGCGTAAATCTGCTTATTGCTGCGGAAGACGCTCAGGCGGGGACGCTCTGCGGTTCCGTTTACGCTCTTACGAATTCTGTACTTTATCTTGATTCGTCTTTCAACTTTCTTTGTTGTCATAATAATTAATGCTTAATGTCGTTAATCTTCTAATTATTATTTAGCTGCGGCTGACTTACCCGACTTGCGACGGATAACCTCGCCCTTGAACAAGATACCCTTACCCTTATAAGGCTCAGGCATACGGAAAGAACGGATCTTTGCACAGATGAGACCCAGCAGCTGCTTGTCGCAGCTCTCCAGAATGATCTGGGGGTTCTGGTTACGCTCCATCTTTGTCTCGACCTTCACTTCCTTGGGAAGCTGGAGGAAGATGGGGTGTGTATAACCGAGGGAGAACTCAATGATGTTACCCTGGTTAGAAACACGGTAGCCAACACCAACAAGCTCGAGCTCCTTCTTGTAACCCTCGCTGACGCCAACAACCATGTTGTGGATGAGTGCGCGATAGAGTCCGTGGAAAGCCTGCTTCTGCTTGATGTTCACGGGGCTGTTCTCATTAATCTCAAATGTAATATGACCATCTTCCATCTTCATATCGATGGCGCGGTCTACTTTCTGCGAGAGTTCGCCCTTCGGGCCCTTCACGGTGACGACTCCGTCCTTATCCTGCGATACGGTCACGCCTGCAGGAATACTAATTGGCATTTTTCCTATTCTAGACATATTCAATCCTCCAATTAATAAACGTAGCAAAGCACCTCGCCGCCAATTTTCAGGTCGGAAGCCTCTTTGTTCGTCATGACACCTTGGGAAGTGGATATAATGGCAATACCCAGTCCGTTAATAACTCTCGGCATGTCCTTGTAGCCAGTGTACTTGCGAAGACCTGGTGTGGACACGCGCTTCAAATGCTTGATAGCGCTGGTTCTTGTTACAGGGTCGTACTTCAAGGCAACCTTGATGGTACCCTGAGGGCCGTCCTCTACGAACTTGTAGTTCAGGATGTAGCCCTTCTCGAAGAGGATCTTGGTGATTTCCTTCTTCAAGTTCGACGCAGGAATCTCTACAACACGGTGATGAGCCATGATTGCGTTTCTGAGCCTGGTCAGATAATCTGCTATTGGATCTGTCATAAAAAATTGATGTTTAATTAATCGGGACTCCCCCGACAATATTAAAAAATAACTCTTGCTGTGTTCGGGTTGATTACCAGCTTGCCTTCTTCACACCGGGGATGAGACCTGCAGAGGCCATCTCACGGAACTGAATACGCGAAAGGCCGAACTGGCGGATGTATCCCTTCGGACGACCCGTGATCTTGCAGCGGTTGTGCAGACGGATGGGGTTGGCGTTCTTGGGGATAGCCTGCAGCTTGCGAGCAGCCTCGTAAGCTTCGGCGGGATCCTCAGCGGTAGCGATAATCTTCTTCAGAGCTGCGCGCTTCTCAGCGTATTGGGCGACGAGCTTTGCACGCTTCACCTCGCGAGCTTTCATTGATTCTTTTGCCATATCTCTTAATCGTTTTTAGCGTTCTTGAATGGAAGTCCGAATGCCTTGAGCAGAGCGTAGCCCTCTTCATCGGTCTGAGCCGAGGTGACGAAGGTGATGTTCATACCCTGGATGCGATCGATCTGGTCGATGTTGATCTCGGGGAAGATGATCTGCTCCTGCACGCCGAGCGTGTAGTTGCCACGTCCGTCAAACTTGCTCTCGATACCCTTGAAGTCGCGGATACGGGGCAGGGCGATGCGGACGAGCTTCTCAAGGAACTCATACATGCGCTCACGGCGGAGGGTGACCATCACGCCGATAGGCATCTTCTTACGAAGCTTGAAGTTGGCGATATCCTTCTTCGAATAAGTGGTAACGGCCTTCTGACCGGCAATGGCAGTGATCTCGTTCATGGCTACGTCGATAATCTTCTTATCCTGCGTAGCGTCGCCAAGACCCTGGTTGATCACAATCTTCTTCAGGACAGGTACCTGCATTGCTGAAGAATAGTTGAACTGCTTCTGAAGTTCGGGAGCAATCTGCTCCTTGTAAACTTTCTTTAACTGTGCTGTATCCATTACTTAATCTCCTCCCCTGACTTTTTAGCGATACGAACCACGTTCTTGCCTTCGCGCTTGACGGCGATGCGGGTGGGCTTGCCACTCTTCGGGTCGATCAGACTCAAATTTGAGATATGAATCGGAGCCTCCTGCTTGATGATGCCACCCTGGGGGTGCTTGGCTGAAGGCTTGGCACTCTTCGAGACGATGTTCACACCCTCGACGATGGCACGGTTCTCTTTAACCAGCACCTTGAGCACCTTTCCAGTCTTGCCCTTGTCCTCACCGGCCAGGACCATGACTGTATCGTTTTTCCTAATGTGTAACTTACTCATTACTGTACTTTGTTTAAAAGATTAAAGAACCTCAGGTGCCAGTGAAACGACCTTCATGTTGACGGCACGCAGCTCACGGGCGACCGGGCCGAAGATACGGCTACCGCGGAGCTCGCCTGCGTTGTTCAGCAGCACACAAGCATTGTCGTCGAAGCGGATGTACGAGCCGTCGGCGCGACGGATCTCTTTCTTCGTGCGAACGATCAAAGCCTTTGATACGGTGCCCTTCTTCACGTCTGACGTGGGAATGGCATTCTTCACGGTGACGACAATCACGTCGCCCACGCTGGCGTAACGACGGCGCGTGCCACCGAGGACACGGATGCAGAGAGCCTCACGGGCGCCGCTGTTATCACATACTGTAAGTCTTGATTCTGCTTGTATCATAATTACTTAGCTTTTTCTACGATTTGTACTAATCTCCATCTCTTTGTCTTAGAGAGAGGACGGGTCTCCATAATGAGCACGGTATCACCGATGTTGCACTCATTCTTCTCATCATGTGCATGGTACTTCTTCGTCTTCTGGACGAACTTACCATAGATCGGGTGCTTCTCCTTGAACTTAGCGGCAATAACGATGGTTTTATCCATTTTGTTGCTGATCACGACACCCTGTCTTGTTTTTCTTAAATTTCTTGTTTCCATCTGGACCATTGTTATTTGTTAAGTTCTCTCTGGCGAAGCTCAGTCTTCATACGGGCGATGTCACGACGCACAGCCTTGATCTGTGAGGGGTTCTCGAGCGGAGCAATCGAATGGTTCAGTTTCATCTGCTGGAGCTTTTCCTCAGCGTTCTCCACCTTCTCGAGCAGGTCTTTAAGCTCGAGGTCTTTCAATTCATTCATCTTCATAGCTTATGCGTTTTTATCGTAGTCACGTCTTACAACAAACTTAGTCTTAACGGGCAGCTTCTGGGCACCGAGGCGGAGAGCCTCCTTGGCGATGTCGAAGCTTACACCTTCTACTTCGAAGAGGATGCGGCCGGGAGTTACGGGAGCCACCCATCCTGCGGGGTCACCTTTACCCTTACCCATACGCACGTCGGCAGGCTTGCGGGTGATAGGTTTGTCCGGGAAGATGCGGATCCACACCTGACCTTCACGGTTCATATAACGGTTGATGGCAACACGAGCGGCCTCGATCTGGCGGCTGTCAATCCACTTGGCTTCAAGTGTCTTGATTCCGAAGGAGCCGAAAGCCAGCTGTGTACCTCTGTGGGCGTTGCCTTTGTTGCCACGACCATCCTGAGGTCTTCTATATCTTACTCTTTTTGGCTGTAACATGATAACTTCCTTTTTTAACGGTTATTGTTTCTCTTACGGTCACCACGTCCGCGGCGCTCGCCACGGCCGTTGCCACGGCTGCCACCCTGCTTCTCCTGCGAGAAGTTGGGAGTGAGATCACGCTCACCATAGACTTCGCCACGGCAGATCCATACCTTGATGCCGAGCAGGCCAACCTTTGTGAGTGCTTCCGTCGGGCAGTAGTCGATGTCAGCGCGGAATGTGTGCAGGGGAGTACGTCCTTCCTTGTACATCTCGCTGCGTGCGATTTCTGCGCCGTTCAGACGACCGCTGATCTGCACCTTGATACCCTCTGCACCGGCACGCATCGTGTTCTGAATAGCCATCTTGATGGCACGGCGGTAAGCAATCTTACCCTCCACCTGGCGAGCGATGTTATTAGCCACGATAGTAGCGTCGAGCTCGGGTTTCTTGACTTCAAAGATATTGATCTGAATATCCTTCTTATAGAGCTTCTTCAGCTCTTCCTTCAGTTTGTCGACATCCTGTCCACCTTTACCAATGACAATACCCGGACGGGCAGTGCAGATTGTAATGGTGACGAGTTTCAGCGTGCGCTCGATGACAATCTTCGAAACGCTGGCCTTTGCCAGGCGCTCGTTCAGATACTTACGGATCTTCATGTCCTCAACGAGGTTGTCACCGAAGTTCTTGCCACCGTACCAATTTGAATCCCAACCACGGATAATACCCAGACGGTTGCTGATCGGATTAACTTTCTGTCCCATTCTGCTTAATTATTTTTCGTCATTAGTTTTGGTATCTACAAATAGCGTCACGTGGTTCGAGCGCTTGCGGATGCGGTAGCCGCGGCCCTGGGGGGCGGGACGCATGCGCTTCATCGTAACACCTTCGTCAACAAAGACGCGGCTCACATAGAGCTCGCCGGCCTCAGCCTTGCGGTCATTCTTTGCTTCCCAGTTGGCAATGGCCGAACGCAGCAGTTTCTCAACGTCTGCAGCAGCCTGCTTCTTCGAGAATCTCAGCACGCCAAGGGCACGGTCAACCTCCATGCCGCGAATCATGTCTACAACGTAGCGCATCTTGCGGGGCGAGGAAGGAACACCTTTCAGCTTGGCGAAATATTGTGTTCTAAGAGCTGCCTTTCTTGCTTCGGCAGCAAGTTTCTTTCTATTTCCCATTATTGCTTCTTGTTTTAAATGGTTCTACCCTGCCGATTATTTCTTGTTACCAGCATGGCCGCCGAACTTACGTGTCGGTGAGAACTCTCCCAGCTTGTGGCCAACCATATTCTCGGTAATGTAAACAGGGATAAATTTGTTTCCGTTATGAACTGCAACAGTGTGTCCCACGAAATCCGGGGAGATCATTGATGCTCTGGCCCATGTCTTGACAACTGTCTTCTTGCCGCTTTCGTTCATGGCGAGAATCTTCTTCTCGAGCGAAACGTTGATGTACGGGCCCTTTTTAAGTGAACGACTCATAATTTACTCTTGTTAACTTGTTTACTTCTTGTTAGCTCTTTCGATGATGTACTTGTTCGAAGCCTTCTTCGGTGCACGAGTCTTCAGGCCCTTTGCATACAGACCCTTACGTGAACGCGGATGTCCACCAGACTGACGGCCTTCACCACCACCCATCGGGTGATCGTGCGGGTTCATGACAACACCACGGTTGTGAGGACGACGGCCCAGCCAGCGAGAGCGGCCTGCCTTACCCGACTGCTCAAGGGCGTGGTCGGAGTTGCCAACACTACCTACAGTAGCCTTACAAGCAGAGAGCACCTTGCGGGTTTCACCCGAAGGGAGCTTAATCACACAGTAACTGCCTTCACGAGAAGTCAACTGAGCAAAATTACCAGCCGAACGAACGAGCAGAGCACCCTGGCCCGGACGCAACTCGATGTTGTGGATCACGGTACCAACGGGGATGTTTGCCAGCGGCAGGGCGTTACCAACCTCAGGGGCAGCCTCTGCGCCCGACATCAGGGTTGTACCTACCTGCAGTCCGTTAGGAGCAATAATGTAACGTTTTTCACCATCAGCGTAGTACAGAAGAGCGATGCGAGCCGAACGGTTCGGATCGTACTCGATTGTCTTCACTACTGCTGGAACACCATCTTTCTCACGTTTGAAGTCGATCAGACGATACTTTCTCTTGTGGCCGCCGCCCATGTAGCGGACAGTCATCTTACCGGTGTTGTTACGACCGCCGGTAGAACGCTTGCCGAAAACGAGAGACTTCTCTGGCACGGATGCAGTAATATCCTCGAACGTGCCAATAACCTTGTGTCTTTGTCCCGGAGTAACCGGTTTTAATTTACGTACTGCCATTTCTTATTAAATATTGCTGTAAAAATCAATTGTCTCGCCCTCCTTCAGAGTGACGATTGCTTTCTTGAACGCGGGCTTCTGGCCTTTCACAAGACCTGCCTTCGTATAGCGGCTTGAACGCTTACCAGCGTAGCGAGCCGTGTTCACGTCCATCACTGTAACTTTATAGGTGTCCTCGACCTCTTTCTTAATCTGGAGCTTGTTAGCCTCGGGACGCACCACGAAACCGAAACGGTTTTCCTGCTTCTCAGTGATTTTGGTCATCTTCTCAGTGACCAGGGGCTTAATGATAAACTTCATATCTCAATTCTCCTTTTTACTTGTTTAAGATTCCGTCGATTGACTCCAGCGACTTTTCAGTCACAACAAGCACATCAGCATTCAAAACCTTATAAGCATTGAGTGCCGACGCAGTCATAACTTCAGCGCGCTGCAAGTTACGAGCCGACAAATATACGTTTTTATTCACTTCCGGCAAAAGAAGGAGAGACTTTGCATTCTCGATTTTCAGATTTTTAGCAAAGTTTACGAATTCTTTAGTCTTCGGAGCCTCGAAGTTGAAGTCCTCGACAACGATGATTGCATTCTCCTGTGCCTTGTACGAGAGAGCCGACTTGCGAGCCAGCACCTTCACCTTCTTGTTCAGCTTCTGGCTGTAGTCGCGGGGCGTCGGGCCAAACACGCGGCCACCACCCTTCAGCACGGGCGACTTGATGTCACCACGACGGGCACCGCCACCACCCTTCTGACGGATGAGCTTGCGGGTCGAACCGGTGATTTCACTTCTTTCCTTCGATTTAGCCGTACCCTGACGCTGGTTGGCAAGATACTGCTTCACAGCGAGATACAGAACGTGGTCATTAGGTTCGATTCCAAAGATGGCCTCGTTCAGAGTTACCTTTCTTCCGGTCTCCTGACCGTTGATGTTCAATACACTAACTTCCATCTTACTTCTGAATTAATACGGTTGAACCATTGCATCCGGCACAGCTGCCCTTCACGAGAAGCAGGTTGTGCTCCGGAATCACCTTTAACACTCTGAGATTCTGGGTCGTCACACGGTCACCACCCATCTGGCCGCCCATGCGCATGCCCTTAAACACCTTAGCGGGGTACGAGCAGGCACCGATAGAACCCGGCTTGCGGGCACGGTCGTCCTGACCGTGAGTAGCCTGACCTACACCACCGAATCCATGGCGCTTCACAACACCCTGGAAACCTTTACCTTTCGAGGTACCAACAACGTCGACAAACTCTGCATCGCCGAACAGATCGACGGTGATAGTGTCACCGAGGTTGTACTCCTCGTCAAACTTGAACTCGGCCAAGTGGGCCTTTGGTGTCGTACCAGCCTTCTTGAACACACCCATCATAGGCTTCGTGGTGTTCTTTTCTTTCTTCTCACCATAAGCCAACTGCAGGGCTGCATAACCATCCTTCTCGACGGTCTTCACCTGAGTAACAACACAAGGACCAGCTTCGATAACAGTACACGGTACATTCTTACCGTCGGCACTGAAAACGGAAGTCATTCCGATTTTTCTTCCAATTAATCCTGGCATTTCAGTTAAAAATTAAATAATAAAATGTGAATTATATTCTGTTTCTTTTTAAGCGTCGCACTTTCTCGCACACACAAACCCGCTTAAAAAGAAACGCTCGCTTCTTCGCAATTGAAGGCTAAGTCGCTCTCTTTCAGGGTATTGATAGCTTTTGAGCCAGCGCAATACGCTTTTTGCGGGTGCAAAGGTACAACTTTTTTACCATTCCACCAAGCCTTACTATCTCCAAAAATGCAGATTTACGGATTTTTAACACATTTAGCAGTCGCGGAGCAATTCCGTCTCAAACAAAAAGCGACGGAATTGCAGGCATAGAGCAATGAGATCGTAAGCATAGAGCAATGAGATCGCAAGCATAGAGCAATAGAGTCTCACGACAAAAGCTATGGAACTGCGATCAGAAAGCAATGCTGCCTAACTTGCGCCGTAATGCTGCCACATTTGTGCAGCAATGCTGCCTAACTTGTGCAGCAATGCTGCCGAAGTTGTGCAGGATAGCTGCCTAAATTGTGCAACAATGCTGCACAACTTGTGCCAGTCTGCTGCACAAATTCTGGCACTGTACTTTAACGATTTTAGTTGAGTACTTCGAGTCTTATTTGTATTTTCGATTGACTTTGGTTAATACTTGTTGTTAATCTCAGTTGACTGTTGTTGTTGCTTATTTATGATATCAGTTGACGATGTTTGTTTCTATTCACAAATTAGGTTGTGCCCCAAAGTCGTCTGCAAAGCTACACAAATAATTTCATGCAGCCAAACTTTTGATGGCCTTTTCTCTGTAGCTTGTCCACTTTTTCTTCAGTTCTCCCGTGCAGAGCGTCGCTTCTGCAGGCGTTCTCCAGTCAAGACTCATATGCGGACGCTCGTTGTTGTAGAAGTCGATGGCAGCCTTCAAAGCCTTCCTGACCTCCTGTATTGAGAAGAAGGACATTCCCTGAAGCAGCTCGTTCTTGACGATGCCGTTGACACGTTCTGCCACAGCATTGTCCTTTGGGTCGCCACATTCGGTCATGCTGATCTTAATGTTGTGTTTTCTCAAGATGTCCGTATAGGCGTAGCTTGCGTACTGTACGCCACGGTCAGAGTGGTGAATAAGATCAACATCCCGTCTGCCTCCAAGCCGGCCCAATGCCATTTCCAGGGCTTCGATGGCAAACTTGGCCTCCAATGTCTCGCCTACGCACCAGCCGATAATTTCCTTTGTATAGTAGTCTGTCACAAGCGACAGGTAGCAGAAGTCGTATTCACCCGTCTGGGCATTCAGATAGATGACCATATAGGTAATGTCGCTCACCCACAGCTGGTTGGGACGCAGCGGGATGAGTTCCTTCACCAGGTTGGGGTACAGGGGCAGGTCGTGGTCGGAATCGGTCGTCTTAGCGCGACGCTTGCGCTTACGCACCTTCAGGCTATACTTCTCAATGATATCATAGAAACGGTTATAGCCTACGCTGTGGACGTCGCCGAACTCCTTCCTGTACATCTGCCAAAGCTTGCCGCCGCCGATGCCGCGGTCCTTCTGACGGATACGCTTGACATACTCCACGCAGAACGCCTCCTCCGCCAACTTGCGAAGATCCGTGTCACCATGCTTATAGTAGGCCTGGGTTGACACACCAAGCAGCTTACACTGTGACGTGACGGGATAAGCCTTCACGTCGCGGGTGTATAGCCTACTGACTACTTGGTGCCAGCTTTTTTTAAGTCAATGCCATATACCTCCTTGCCGAAGGCTACCATCTCCTCATAAAAGTCGGCACGCAACTTCTCTTGTTTCAACTCACTCTGAAGACGGGCTATCTCTGCCTGCAGCTTCTTGTAATCATCAGGGGTTACATCCTTACGTTTCTTCATTTGAACAACTAATTCTGGGTTTTCGGCCTCAAAGGTACGAAGATATTGGTAAACTGTACCATGACCCAAACCTGTTTTTTTCATAACATCCTTAAGGGGAAGGTTCTCTATACGATAAAGCCTATACACCTCTTGGCGCAAATGAACACGGTCCATACTTGAACGAAGATAATCCTTACTTGTTTTCATCACTTTCTGTAATTTAGGTGTCAACCTTATTTACAAAAAGACACACTGTGTGGAACTTGACCTGCAAGGAACCGCCAACCCCGAATTGTCTGCACGAAGTGCGTAGGTTGTCATCTCTGCCGCCTCGTATGCCCCTCTTCTGCCATCGGTCTGACAAAACGCATCAAGAAGAGGTGACATACGATTTGCACTCTTCTGAGGTCACAAATAAATAAGCGGCACGCCAGATGTGATGTCTGACGTGCCGCTTATGACTGCGATACGAAATGTCATGCTAGTCGCCCGTATACTTGCCAACAAAGAGGATGACGCCTGAGGAGGCTTCCCTGATGACGTAGACAAAGGGGCGATTGGCGTGGAACACGGCCTTGGGATAAGAAGCGGTCGGGGTTACTGCCGTTGTAAAGTTTGCTCCGGCAATGGTGACGGCTGCAGCTTCCGATCCTTCCTCGTTGACCTTCACCTTGGCTTTCTGCCTCATCATGCTTATATAGACACTCTCCTTTTCACACATGTTGGGTATCTCTGCAAAGTCTGTGTCAAAAGCCAGACGGATGCCCATTTTCTTCATCAGAGGGATGAGCCCGCCTGCTTCGTCGGTATCCGATGCTGTTTCAAAGCGGGGCAGCTTCAAATCCACCTCATAGCCTTGGAAAGTGTTCCCTCCAGCGTCGCACCAGCCAGGGTTGTTCAGGATGTAACTGTTCGCCACTTCGTTGATGACATCGTCAGTGGTCTTGCCTTCCTCTGGCAGCAGCACCGTCATGTTCCACAAACCAGAGCCATAGGGAATGATCACAGCCGAATAGGTGTCGTTCTTCAGATAGCTGATGAGCACGTTCTGATGCATCATGGGCAGCTGCGTCTTTCCCTTATTGGTAGTGAACGTCTCGGTCTTGGTATTCTTCGTTTCGAACTTCGATGCCCAGTCGGCTTTGAAGTAGATGGCATTGAGCAGATAGGTCACCACATCAGGCTTGACCTCATCGAGAATGGAGGGAATCATGCCGTTTGTCTTCTCTTTACACCAGTTGTTGATATGGTCGAGCGTAGCTGGCGACTTGAAGTCGAGGGCTTCGGCCTTGGCGTCATAGTATGTCTGCATGTCCTGCTGGAACTGCGTCTTCAGCGTAGTTTTGTTCTTGTTCACGAACAGGGCATTGGCAATGTCGAGCGTCACCTTCTGATCAACCTTCGGCAGGTTGTCGATGAGGTTCTTGCAGTAGTCGTTCACCGCCTGTATGCCTCCCTCATGGAAGCCCAGCGTCTGCTCCAGCTCCCGTTCGGTTTCTCCCGCGGCAGCATCGTTCACCATTCCTAACACATAGGTGATGCTGAGGGGCGAGTAAATAAAACTCTTGCCTCGGCGGTCAGCCTCGTTCACCGTCTTCAGGAAGTTCAACGTGAACCGGTTATTGTCTGTAGCAAACTGCTTTTGCTCCTGCGTCAGCTCGATGGGCTGCGTTTTTTCCAGCATGTCCACCACTCTCTTCGCCTCACCCAGACCTTCGCTCATTTCTTCTGATGAAGAACACGAGAGCATACCGACACTCAGTAAGCCGGCTACAAATAAAAAAAGATTCTTTTTCATAAATTTATTTTCGTCTAAATATCAAGTACAAGCTATTGTCGCCCCAGTCTTTATCTGGAATCTCCTCCCATTCCATCATATCTTTCGATATACTCACCACCTTGAACTCAAAGACGATCCGGCCATAGTAGGCTTCGGTGTTCATGAGACGCAAGGTGATGCGATTCCCATCTATTTCATACTTGAAGGCTCCCGTTGCAGGAAATGGGCTGCCCGTGCCTGTGCCGTCAGCATGAAAGGTGAAATTCCACATGTCGGCAGTATCTCCATAGTTGGGATTTACACTATGATGGCTTGCCATCCACTCTCCGACTATGCTCCTATCACTCACGACGACATCTTTCTCATCGTCGCTACACCCTGCCACCATCACAGCCATGAGCAAAGGCAACAGGTAGGCCGCTAGCTTTTTCATCTTCATATACTTATAAACTTCATTTTGTTTCGTTCTGCCAATAAAACGCCAAACACTTCAAATCCTTGCATCGTGAAACGTTAAAAAAACAAAAGCGGTGCATCCATGATGGACACACCGCTTTATGATAAGATTCTTGAAATCTACAAAGGGGTATTAAACCTTGATTTCCACCTCAACACCGCTGGGGAGTTCGAGCTTCATCAGAGCGTCGACAGTCTTGGCGGTCGAGCTGTAGATGTCGATAAGGCGCTTGTAGTTCGAGAGCTGGAACTGCTCGCGGGCCTTCTTGTTAACGAACGTACTGCGGTTCACGGTGAAGATGCGCTTGTGTGTGGGGAGGGGAATCGGACCGCTCACGACGGCACCCGTAGCCTTCACTGCCTTCACAATCTTCTCTGCTGACTTGTCGACCAATTTGTGGTCGTAGCTCTTCAGCTTGATACGAATTTTCTGACTCATTGTTAAATTTACGATTTAATGAATTACTATTTATTATTTTTTGCCGCTAAAGAGTCATTTGCTCAACGGCAATTGGTTTTGGTCTTGTTGCCTTTCCCAAGTCCCCCTCCTTTTTGGGAGGGGTTAGGGGTAGGCTCCTTACACCAGGTCGGCACGACCCTTCACCTCCTCGAGCACAGCCTTGGCAATAGAGCTTGAGAGCGGTGCGTGGTGATCGTACTCCATAGAGCTGGTGGCACGACCAGAGGTGATGGTGCGCAGAGCGGTGACATAACCGAACATCTCAGCCAGGGGAACCATAGCCTTGATGATGCGGGCGCCGGAGCGAGCCTCGTCCATGCCTTCCACCTGACCGCGACGCTTGTTCAGGTCACCAATCACATCACCCATGTTCTCCTCAGGAGTCACAACCTCCACCTTCATGATCGGCTCCATCAGAGCGGGACCGGCCTTCGGGCAGATGTTCTTATAGGCGTTGATGGCAGCGAGCTCAAACGACAGCTGGTCGGAGTCCACGGGGTGGAACGAACCATCGACGACGGTCACCTTCAGACCTGTCATGGGATAGCCACCGAGGATACCATTCTTCATGGCAGTTTCGAAGCCCTTCTGGATGGAAGGAATGTATTCCTTAGGAATGTTACCACCCTTCACTTCGTTGATGAACTGCAGGTCGCCCTCAGTGTAGTCGGGATCCTTCGGACCAACATTCACGATGATGTCAGCGAACTTACCGCGACCACCCGACTGCTTCTTGTAAACCTCACGATGGTTCTCAACGGTCTTCGTGATGGCTTCCTTGTAGTTCACCTGAGGCTTACCCTGGTTGCACTCCACCTTGAACTCACGCTTCAGACGGTCGATGATGATATCGAGGTGCAGCTCACCCATACCAGAGATAATGGTCTGGCCACTCTGCTCGTCGGTACGTACGGTGAATGTCGGGTCTTCCTCAGCCAGCTTGGCAAGTCCGTTGTCGAGCTTGGCAATGTCGGCCTGGCTCTTCGGCTCCACGGCAATCGAGATCACCGTGTCGGGGAAGGTCATCGACTCCAGCACGATGGGATGCTCCTCGTCGCAGAGGGTATCACCCGTGCGGATGTCCTTGAAGCCAACGCCTGCGCCAATGTCGCCAGCGTCGATCGACTCCATGGGAATCTCCTTGTTAGAGTTCATCTGGAACAGACGACTGATGCGCTCCTTCTTACCAGAACGGGGGTTGTAGACGTAGCTACCAGCCTTCACGCTACCCGAGTAGACACGGAAGAACACCAGGCGACCCATATAGGGATCGGTGGCAATCTTGAATGCCAGGGCAGCAGTGGGCTCGCTTTCGCTAGGCTTGCGGCCTTCCTCCTCGTCGGTGTTGGGATTCACACCCATCACAGCCTCGGTGTCGAGGGGTGAGGGCAGGAATGCACACACGTAGTCGAGCAGCGGCTGCACACCCTTGTTCTTATACGAAGAACCGAGCACCATCGGAGTAACCTCCATCGAGCAGCAACCCTTGCGCAGGGCGGCGATGATCTGTGCCTCGGGAATCTCCTGACCCTCAAGGTACTTCTCCATCAGGTCGTCGTCGAAGTTAGCGGCGGTCTCGATCATCTTCTCGCGCCACTCGTTAGCTTCGTCAACGAGGTCGGCAGGAATCTCTTCAATGTCGTACTCAGCACCCATGGTCTCATCGTGCCACAGGATGGCCTTCATCTTGATAAGGTCAATAACGCCCTTGAAGTTCTCTTCAGCACCGATAGGAATCTGCACGGGGCAGGGATTGGCACCGAGGATGTCCTTCATCTGCTGAACAGTCTCAAAGAAGTCAGCACCCGAACGGTCCATCTTGTTCACATAGCCGATACGGGGAACGTTGTACTTGTCAGCCTGGCGCCACACGGTCTCCGACTGCGGCTGAACGCCGTCAGCTGCCGAGTAGGTAGCCACAGCACCGTCGAGCACACGGAGCGAGCGCTCCACCTCAGCGGTGAAGTCTACGTGTCCCGGAGTGTCGATCAGGTTGATCTTGAATTGCTTATTGTCGTAATTCCAGTTACATGTTGTTGCAGCAGAAGTGATGGTGATACCACGCTCCTGCTCCTGAGCCATCCAGTCCATGGTTGCTGCACCGTCGTGCACCTCACCGATCTTGTGAGTCTTACCTGTGTAGAACAGAATGCGCTCTGAAGTTGTTGTCTTACCGGCATCGATGTGAGCCATGATACCGATGTTGCGAGTCAAATGTAAGTCGCGATTTGCCATTGTTTATTCTAATCTGTTTACTTAATTACTTCTTCCTGAATCTTCTTACCTAAACTACTTACCTGCAACGCAAATTAGAATCTGAAATGAGCAAATGCGCGGTTAGCCTCGGCCATGCGGTGCATGTCTTCCTTACGCTTGAAGGCACCACCCTGGTTGTTATAGGCGTCCATGATCTCAGCAGCCAGCTTCTCAGCCATACCCTTGCCACCACGCTTGCGAGCGTAGTTGATCATGTTCTTCATCGAAACGCTCTCCTTACGATCGGGGCGAATCTCAGTAGGCACCTGGAAGGTAGCACCACCGATACGGCGGCTCTTCACCTCCACCTGCGGAGTGATATTGTCGAGACCCTGCTTCCAAATCTCCAGGGGCGACTTCTCTTCCTTGGCCATCTTGGCCTTCACGATATCAAGAGCTTTGTAGAAAATCTCGTACGACGTGTTCTTCTTGCCGTCATACATCAGATGGTTCACAAACTTCGACACTTTAGTGTCATTGAAAATTGGATCTGGCAATACCAGACGCTTTTTGGGTTTTGCTTTTCTCATTTTGTTTTGAAAAATTAATTCTGCATGGGGCTGTCATCATGTTCTTCAACGTCCGCACCCGGACATTTACTCAACCTTTATACAACTGCCGACTTTCCTCGGCTTTCTCCAGCAAAACGATAAATAAAATGTTGTTTGAATTGTTTCTGTTGAAAATGGTGCTCGGCGGCCTATGAGCTTTCAAGCGTTAAAGTCCAAGTCTTTTCAGCTTTCCTCCCAACTGAATCGAGTTCCGAAGTTCTGCGTCACGCATGCTTACCAACTCCTCAACTTGAATCTTATAAACCGCCGACCACCATCAGCGTTTAGCGCGTCGTCTTACTTCTTCTGCTTCGGACGCTTGGCACCATACTTCGAACGGCGCTGGGTGCGGTTGGCAACACCGGCGGTATCAAGAGTACCGCGAACGATGTGATAACGCACACCGGGGAGATCCTTCACACGACCACCGCGCACCAGCACGATGCTGTGCTCCTGAAGGTTGTGGCCCTCACCGGGGATGTAGGAGTTCACTTCCTTCTGATTTGTCAGACGAACACGGGCAACTTTACGCATTGCCGAATTAGGCTTCTTAGGTGTCGTTGTGTAGACGCGCACGCACACGCCACGACGCTGAGGACATGAGTCCAGAGCGGGCGACTTGCTCTTGTCTACGAGCACCTTTCTGCCTTTTCTTACTAATTGTGAAATAGTAGGCATAATTTTACTTTTTTTGATTTATATATATTTATTTCGTTTGTTATCAACATTTTACGAAAGCACATATCTCCCCTATTCCTTACGAAAGGACACAATACGGCATTTCGGGCTGCAAAGTTACGAACTTTTCCACAAATACATTAATAAATGCGCGATTATTTTTTTGCAATCTCAATTATTTAACGAAAAATAACAATTCATGCTTCATAAGAAGCGACGTTGCCGAGTGTGCATCATGCAAAATCTCGTTGGTCAGCAACTATTGGATGCGATTGCGAGAGTTATCCTGTTTTACTTGATGAAGACAAGTATTCCAAATAAAGCACAGGGCTGCGCCTACACCTCTTTTAATATATAGAAAGGCTGCACAGCATTGAAAAAGCGAATAGAAGTAAATGACACGCGAACAATCCATCACTTCGAGGAATTTTTCACGTGTCACACTCGCATTCTTCATAGAGAAAAACCCTATGCCGATCGATGCATTAGGCGTCGCCGCGGCCTGTGCCAAACGGAGCAATGGTGCGCTGTGGCTGACCGGGAATCTCTATCTTTCCGAACTGCTGCTCATACTTGTAGATGTTCTCCTGCAGGGCGCCCAGCAGACGCTTGGCATGTTCGGGAGCCATGATGACACGGCTGCAAACCTCGGGCTGCTGCATGCCAGGCAGGTGGCGTGCGAAGTCGAGGATGAAATCGGTGTGTGAGTGAGTGATCAGGGCGAGGTTCGAGTACTCACCTCTTGCAATCTCAGGTCTGAGATTCAGCTGCAGTTGCTGCTGTTGTGGTTTCTGGTTGTTGTCCATTGTTGTTCTATGATTTGTTTCGTAATATTTTATGCAAAGGTAGTGATTTCTTTATAAACAGTCAAGGAATTGTGGAAAATTAACAATCAGCACGGAAAATGTGGTGCGATTATTTGGTTTTACCCTTGACTTTTTGTAACTTCGCAGGCAAAATCTAACTTCTATTATTATTATGAAACTGAGAAAAGTCATTTCCATCCTCTCACTGGCAGCGCTGCTGCTGGCTGTTCCTGCAATGGCAAACGCTGCTACGACGGCAGCACCGAAAGGCAAGCCCGGCACGTTCACCGTCGGCAAAGGCACATTCCTGCTCAACGGCGAACCGTTCATCGTAAAGGCTGCCGAAGTCCACTACCCCCGCATCCCACGCCCCTACTGGGAGCATCGCATCCAGATGTGCAAGGCGCTGGGCATGAATGCCGTGTGCATCTACATCTTCTGGAATATCCATGAGCAAAAGGAAGGCCAGTTCGACTTCACGGGCAACAACGACGTGGCAGAGTTCTGCCGCCTGGCACAGAAAAACGGCCTCTATGTCATCGTACGCCCCGGCCCCTATGTCTGCGCTGAGTGGGAAATGGGCGGTCTGCCCTGGTGGCTTCTGAAGAAAAAAGACATCCGTCTGCGCGAGCGCGATCCTTATTTTATGGAGCGCGTAAAAATCTTCGAGGAGAAAGTGGGCGAACAGCTGAAGCCGCTGACCATCCAGAATGGTGGTCCGATTATCATGATTCAGGTGGAGAACGAGTACGGCTCCTATGGTGAGGACAAGCCCTACGTCTCGGAAATTCGCGACTGCCTGCGTGGCATCTATGGCAAGGAGCTGTCGCTTTTCCAATGCGACTGGTCGTCGAACTTTGAGAAGAACGGCCTTGACGACCTCACATGGACGATGAACTTCGGCACCGGTGCCAACATCGACCAGCAGTTCCGCCGCCTCGGCGAGCTGCGTCCCGATGCCCCGAAGATGTGCTCCGAGTTCTGGAGCGGCTGGTTCGACAAGTGGGGAGCCCGCCATGAGACGCGCCCTGCCAAGGATATGGTGGAGGGTATGGACGAAATGCTGTCGAAAGGCATCTCCTTCTCGCTTTATATGACCCACGGCGGCACGAGTTTCGGCCACTGGGCTGGCGCTAACTCTCCCGGTTTTGCCCCCGACGTAACCTCCTACGACTACGATGCTCCTATCAACGAATATGGTCACACCACGCCGAAATTCTTCGAACTGCGCAACATGATGCAGAAGTATTCGGACAAGAAGCTCCCCGCCGTACCCAAGGCTCCCGCGCCAATTATTACTGTGCCGAAGTTCGAACTGAAAGAGTTTGCTCCGCTGATGTATGCTAATGGCGGTCTGAACACAGATGGCAATGCCGACGACCTTACTTTCGAGGCACACAACTTAGGTTGGGGTTATGCTGCTTATTACACCACGCTGCCCGAGCTACCCCTTCCGAGTGTGCTCTCAGCCGACTTCCACGACTTTGCACAGGTATTTATTGATGGCAAGTACATCGGTAAGATTGACCGTGTGAAGAACGAGAAGAGCCTTACGATTCCACCCACAAAGGCCGGCTCATCGCTGGTGATTGTGGTCGAGGCAATGGGCCGTATCAACTTTGGACGAGCCATCAAGGACTTCAAGGGCATCATCGGTAATGTCACCATTAGCTCGAAGGCTGGTAAACATGACGTTACTTACTCATTAAACGATTGGGAGAAATATTTCATCAACGATGAGTATGAAACGGCTCTGCTCGCCCTTAAACGAGCATCGGCAACAGAGAACGATGAGTATATAGAAGGTTTCAAAGACGATGCCAAGATGATGGGCGGTCGCGGCTACTATCGCGGTTACTTTAACTTGAAGAAGGTGGGCGACACGTTCCTGAACTTCGAGACTTGGGGCAAGGGTCAGGTGTATGTGAACGGTCATGCCATGGGCCGCATCTGGTCGATTGGCCCCCAGCAGACGCTCTACGTGCCGGGCTGCTGGCTGAAGAAAGGCAAGAACGAAGTGATCGTCCTCGATGTGGTAGGTCCGAAAGAAACTGTGGTTTGGGGACAGGCTGAGCCAGAGCTAAACAAGCTGCAGTTGGAGAAGTCGAACAAGCACAACAACATCGGCGACAAACCCGACCTGAACAGTGCCACACCCGTGGTAGCAGGAGCCTTCAACGGCGGTAACGGCTGGCAAACTGTGAAGTTCCCGTCGGCAGCCAAAGGCCGCTACCTCGCTATCGAAGTAGCTTCCAACCAAGACGGCAAGGACGTCACCGCCATTGCCGAGCTCTACCTGCAGGGTACCGATGGTAAGCGTCTGAGCCGTGAGCCGTGGGTCGCCAAGTATGCTGACTCGGAGGAAGAGAACGGCAACCACACACTCGACAAGGTCTACGACCTGCAGGAGTCTACCTACTGGCAGACCGTTCGCGGCGCAAGCCTCCCCCACCTGATGGTCATCGACCTCGGTTCGGTTCAAACCGTCACGGCGCTGGAGTATCTGCCGCGTGCCGAACAGGGTGCGCCGGGTTCCGCCAAAAACTATAAGGTTTATTTGTATTAAAACTGGTCATTAGCAAATGTAGGGACGCGGCGTGCCGCGTAATTGGATTTTGCATTTCCCATCCAGCAACGCGGCACGCCGCGTCCCTACATAGTAATGAACGAGTTTTTATAACGTGGAGGGTGTGTCATTTTTTGACATGCCCCTTTTATTTCTAATCTCAGAACACCCCGAAGAGATTGTCACGCTCGAAGAGTTCCACGACCTCGCTTTCCAAAGGCGTGCGCTTCACAATCTCCAGCTGTTCCCAAAACTTTTGGTTATAGTGTTTGTCTTTGTTCTTCTTTCCTTTGCTGATCTCACTCATGAGGTTGTCAGAGAAAGACATCGCAGTTTTTCCCTTCACGAAACGGTTGGCAACGTTGAACATCATGCCTGTGGTCTCGTATCGGTTGCCGGCATGCTCGTATGTAACGAGGAAGTGAACGCTCTGCACCTCGGTGAAGCCATTGTCGTGCTGATAATTGATGACAAACGAATAGTCGGCAGGTTCGATGGTGCGTTCCGTCAATTTTCCTTCCTCGCTGCCATGCTCCCTGTGCCAGACGCGGTCGTTGTTGCCAAAGCCCTGATAGCGCAGAACCTGGAATGTCTTGGCATCGATGTAGAGACGGGCCGTCACTGCCCAATAATTAGGATTGCGCGGAACAAAATATACCACATAGATGCGACGCTCGCCATCGCTGATGACTTCCACGTCGGTCTCAAAATGCCGTCTGTAGTCCTCACATAGGGGCACGAGCTGCGTGGCACCAATCAGCCGACTGGGATCGGAATAGAGTGCAACCTGGGCAAAGGTGAAGTAGTTCGTCGGATTCATCGTACGACGGCTGGCCACAGACACATAGCGCCCCGTGACGAGCTGCAGGTCGGAGAGTTCGTAGGCCGACTTCCCAGAGAAGAACGACTCAAGGAAGGCTGTACACTGCCGGTTGTTCTTGCTCACCTGCCGATAGAAAAAGTTCGACTTCTTCTTACCGTACTTCTTCGCCTCCTTCTGATGACGCGCCAGTGCCTTCTTAATGATAAAGTCGGTACCCAACACCACTACCTCACCCAACATCTCACCTTCTGAACTGAGCAACACCTCCTGCCCAATGTCGACAGCCCGCAGGTGAACGGTCTTGTAGCCCACATATGAGATGCGCAGCACGTCGGCCGAGTCGGCATCGATGACAAACTCGCCCTCGGCATTTGAGATGGTACTTTTCTGTCCGCTGATGTAGACCGATGCGAACGGCAGCCGCTCACCCGTCTTCGCATCAATGGTTCGCGCATCGATGTGAAGGCGCTGGGCATTGGCAGAAACGGCCATAAGGAACAGCAGGAGGATGAGTTTCAGTTTCCTTATCATACGAATGATTTCATATCCATCAAATCAGAACACACCGAAGAGGTTGTCGCGCTCGAAGATTTCGACTGCCTCCTCTTCCACTGGCGTGCGCTTCACAATCTCATTTTGTTGCCAGAAGTCACGGTCGAGCCCCTTCCGACCAATGAGGTCCAAAAGGTTGTCGTTGAAATGCAATGTCCCACGGCTCGTGAAATAGCGGTCGGCCACGTTGAACATCATGCCCGTGGTTTCGAACTTGTGGCCGTCGGCCGTGTAGTTGGTACGAAAATGCACACTGCTCACTTCCGCGAAGCCATTGTCGAGTTGATAGTTGACGACAAACGAATAGGCGATGGGATGTACAATGGCCTTATTACCCATCTTGTGCAAGACCCATTCTTTCGTGCTACGCCCTTCGTATTTCAGCAGTTGAAACGTCTCGGCATCCACATAAAGACGACCTTCAATGGCCCAGGCATCAGAGTCGCGCGGCACGAAGTCAATGACATAGACACGCCGTTCGCCATCGCTGAGCACGTTCATTTCGGTAAGGTAGTCGCGAGCGTAGCCTCGGTGCAGGGGAACGAGTTGCTCGGTGGAAGGAATATGCTTTAGGTTAGAGAAAACCGGCACCTGTGCAAAGGTGAAGAAATTTGATGGGCTAATCGTCTGCATGCTCATCACCGACAGATAGCGACCGGTGACCAGCGACATCTCACCCACCTGCGATGCCGAACGAGCCGTGAAGAACGACTCCAGGAAGGAATGGCACTGCCTGTCGGTGTAGCCCACCTGCCGATAGAAGTAATTCGACTTTGTCTTCCGATATTGCTTGTTTTCCTCTTTCAGCCGCTTCAGGGTGTTCTGAATAACCAAATCGGTGCCCAGCACCACCACCTCGCCCAGCATCTCACCTTCTGAACTAAGCAACACCTCCTTCCCGATGTCGACAGCCCGCAGGTGAACGGTTTTGTAGCCCACATACGAGATGCGCAGCACGTCAGCCGAGTCGGCATCGATGACAAACTCGCCCTCGGCATTCGAGATGGTGCTGTTCGCGCCGCTGATGTAGACCGACGCAAACGGCAACCGCTCACCCGTCTTCGCATCGATGATGCGTGCATCGATGTGAAGACGCTGGGCATTGGCAGAAACGGCCATAATGAACAGCAGGAGGATGAGTTTCAGTTGTTTCATATCGTCAGTGTCTTGCGGGCCGATAGCCGCCTTGTTCAATGATTTCGCGACCGAGCGTGAGGGGAATGCATTGAATGCTCTGATGGCCCGAGCCGGTGTTTTCGGGGTCGTCGGTATAGCGTCCGCGCAGCCGGTAGCGCAAGCCGTGGTATTCAAAGTCGCACGAGAACGATAGCCCGAGCACTGCCCCACCCTCTTCGCGACAATCCACGTTGCGTAGCGTCACGCGCTCGCGCCTCACCTGTCCACGCTTTGCCACGGTGGCATCGGCCAGCCTTGCCCGCTCACCCGCCTTCAGCCGCGCGTCGTAGGTCATGCGCAGACCGATGGTCAGCGAGTCGTTCATGCGTGCCTGCCAGTTCACCTGCATGGCCTGTTGCGACCTCGCAGCCGTTGTGAGGAGCAGCGAGAGCAATGTCAGGACAAGCATTTTCATGTTCATCGCACCACCTCCTTTGTGATGAATCCCTGCGGTGTGACACCCTCTGCCGACACGGCAATCGACTCCGTGAAGCCATTGTTCCAGAATGTCACACGGGCATGTCCCTCATTGTCGGTCACCAAGCTGGGATTCCAATACAGCGTGCGACGGTAGTCGCCCTGTTCCGGCAGCGGGTCAAGGCTGTAGTCCACGCGATAGAACTCGTCGGGGTCGCTCAGTCCTTGGAAGTCGATGCGATAGCCGTAGAAGTCGGGCTGCGGCAGACCTGCAGGATAGAGCGGGTCGGTTTTGAAGTTGATGATCGACGTCAGCGGCGACGTATTGCTCTTCGACCGTTCTGCGAAATAGGGCGTCATCACTTCACGATAGCGACCCTCCTGATGAATCAGCTGGCGGTCGTCGGCATCGGCATAGAGATAGAGCTTGCTGAAGTTCGCGTCGGCAGGGAAGAACTGCATGCCCGGTGCAAGATTCTCTCTGCGTCCGTAGAAGCCCGGCTCGCGGAAAATGGTCTGCCGGCCGTACTCCGGCGCATCGATGAACGTCAGGTTCATGCCATCCAGTCCCATCAGCATGAGCAACTTGTAGAAGTTGTGATAGGAACGGAACGCCTGGTCGAACTTATAGTCTTTATAGGAGTGCCACTTGTTGAAATCGCGCATCGGGCGGGCTGCCTGACCAGCCGTGGTCGCCGCGGCTATCTTACCTGCGTTCAGCCCTTTCTGCTTCTGCTCAGCCTCCTCTCGAAGGTATTGCTCCATGTCGGTGAAGAAGCGATCGTCGGCAAAGTTGTTCTGGTAGAGGCCTTCCCTTGCATCGTCGGGTTGCCACCAGCCACCTTTCGTCATGTCCTGGCCGATGAGACGGAAGCCATCGTCGTGGTATTCATACAAGAAAGTAATGAAGTGGAAGTCGTTGATGGTGCCGAAGATGTTCGAGAGATACGACATCATGTGTCGCACATCGATGACGGCCGCCGGCTTCACCTCGCGGAAGTCAGCCCAGCCGCGACGCTTGGTCTTCTTCACCTCAGGCAGCACATAGGCCTGGCTGCGACGGTCGTAGTAAGTGAAGGGCACAACCGAAGTCTTGTTTATAGCCATGTAGCCTTGGCGAAAAATGTTATGGTCGACGGGTTCGTTCAGAGCGCGCGTCTCGTAGTAGTCGTAGTTGCGAGCCACGGGCGAATAGGCGTTCATCGGGATGATATGCTTGCCCAGCAGATAGCCCGGCCGTTTGTTCTTATAGACCGAGAAGTTATGGCCCGCCACGCCAGCCTTATACATGCCGATGACCTCGGCACTTTGCTCGTTCAGCGTGAGTGCCATGCGCGACGTTCCAAAGAAGGGATTCAGGTTGAACATAAAGAATCCCAGCGAGTCGGTCTTGATTTCGGCCGACACAACGCCATCGTAGGGGGTAATCAGCTCGTTGTACACCCACATGGGTTTCTTTAGGTTCTTCCACAGCACATATTCGTATTCGCCATGGTCGTCGACGACGCGGCCTCGGAAGTTCAACCCGCGCTCCACCGCCATCAGGGGATCCCAGCGTTCGCCGCTCATCATGCGTTCAAAGTCGTAGCGCGTCCAGCCCTGCACCATCATCAACAGGTCGAGGGCGACGCGATGCTCACGGTCGTCGGCCTCGAAATAGTATTCGGGATGCGGAATGAATCCCTTCACCTCGCTACCCAGCAACAGATAGGAAAGCACATTGCCATCGGCATAGGTGCCGTCGCGATAGAGGCCGTCGGTGATGGCCATCGAGAGTTTATTGCGTTCCTTGACGGGATTTCCATCGGCATCGACGATTTGGCAGTCCAGCGTCACCTTCTCGTAGGGCTTCAGCGCCGTGCCCTCCTCGGGCATCGACACCTGCAGGCGCAGGCCGTCCATGTCGTGATTGTTCACGAACACCTCGCGCTGGGCCAGCACCTTGCCTTCCTCGGTGAAGAGCGTAAAAATGTTCACGCCCGTCTGCAGCGATGCCTTGTCGACGACGACGCTGGCACGCTCGGTTGCAGTCATGTCGAGCACGTCGTAATAGAGCGTGGTGCCACGCGATGTCACACTCAGGCCGAGTCGCATACCGTCGGTCTGACTGTTGCGGGCCACGCTGGCACGGAGAGCATCGTCGCCGGTGGAGAACACGTTCAGCACATAGCCGCGGCGGTGGGCACGGGGCAGGCGGAACGTGTAGTCGCGACCTTCATAGGTGACGCTGAGCTTCAAGCCGCGCAGCAGTTCGTCTTCGGCCTCATCGCTCTCGTCACTGGTCATGCTGAACATGCCGCGACCGGCATAGTCGGTCTTGAACGTGCCTATCTCCTTCCCATTGCGCAGCAGGCGGCCTTCGATGTTCAGTGTGCGACCCTCGGTGCTGCGGGCCTGGAAAGCTACACGCGTGGGCACACCGCGAACCATGTTTCCACCCTCAGGATAGAAGTCTATCTTCAGCTTGTCACGCTCGTTGTCGAGCAGCGATGCGGTGGCCTTGGGTAGGCGTGGCATGCGCTTCTGTCCATACTGCCCTTTCTCCACACGGTCGTAGATGGGAAACACACGACTGAAAATACCGGCATTACCACGCAGGTATTCCTGGAAGCGCTCGCCGTAGAAGTCTTTCGCAAGAATGCCCGACAGGCGGTCCCAGCCATGGCCGTAGTCGTCGCCGCTCTTCTTCACCGACGGTGGTACGCCAGGAGTGAAATTCAGCATCCACGCCGTGAAGGCACGCACCTCGTAGAAGCCAGCGTTCAGCGTGTCCTTCAGCAGGAACGAGCCACTGGCCTGTCCGTTTCTCACCATCAGCTTCTGTGTCTCTACAGGGAAGCCGATGGGGTTCACGAGTTCCACGTAGAGGATACGGCTAAGGTCGGAGGCCTTCAGCGACGCGCCATCCACCACGTAGGCCTTGAACCAGATGTGCTCGCCCTTATAATAAGAGGTGTTGTCGAAATGCAGATACACGCGCTCCTGCGGATTCTGCCTGGCAAAGCGCTCGAAGTTCTCCTGCCGTTGTGTCAGCAGTGAGTCTGGGTCGGCATCCGCAGCCGATGGCCATCCTGCAGCAGAGGCACCTAGAGCACCAGCCGACCACAGCAAGCCGGATGCCCATATCAAAAGACTGGATAATCTTCTCGTCATAACTTTCGTTTTTTATTGATTTCTGCTGCAAAATTAATCTATTCTGTCGTAACAGCCTTGTTTTCGACTTCACATAAACTTCACTTTTGGTGAAATGCCCTATTTGTGAGCTACCTTTTGCACACGAGCAGACTCTTCCTTTCGGGCAGACACGGGGGTCTGCCCCTACCTTTGGGTGTTTGTTGCGATTACACGAGCCGCAGGCTCTTTTCACTTTTAACTTTTCACTTCGCGCTTGCGCGGCGGTCTGCCCCTACGGCTAGATGGCGACAACGCTGGCGCGCAACTCCCCTCCTTCGGAGGGGCGGGGGAGGTTTATAACGACATTACGAACTGATTCAGCTCGTCGGCCGTGCCCTCACGTTCAAACATTCGGGTGAAGAGGCGCTTGCGGGCATTGGTCGTGGCCTGCTGGGTGCGATGGAAGATGTTTGAAATCTGCAGGTTGCCCAATCCCAACCGAATCAGACAGCACATGCGCAGCTCGGCAGGTTTTATCTTCGGATAGAACACCACGAGGCGGTTCACGAAACCATCGGCATACTCGTTCAGCAACGCCTGTAGCTGCAACCAAGCATCATCGCCCAGTTCGCCACCGCCGCCCTGCCCGATGCGCTCGCAATCGGCATAGACTGCCGACTGACGGAAGGCTGCCAGCAGACGGTCTTGCTGTGAGCGGTTCTGCTCCTGGGCGGCTAGTCGCTGTTCCTCCTGTCTACGACTCTGCGTAACAACCTGCGCCTGCAGACGTCGCATGCGCCAGCGGAAGAAGGCCACAACGCCAGCCACCGCCAGCAAAGCCAACAATGCCACGCCCCAGAGGCGCAGCCGTAGCCGTCCGTTCTCGCGTTCCACACCAATCTGGTCTTCCAACGACGACACGAGGTCGCCATTCTCACGCACGGTCTGACGGTTCACGCTGTCCATCATCGCCACACACTCCATGGCACTCAGCCACGCCGACTCATAGCGACCGTTGCCGCTCTCCATCTGTGAAAGCAGCATCGTCGCCGCAGCATGTGTCTTCACGTTTGCACTCTCGCTGGCACGCAGCAACGCCTCTTCGGCTTCTGCTTCACGGCCAAGCCACATGAGCGCACGCCCGCGAGCCAGCCACATCGCTCCAACGCCGTCCTCCTCCTGTTTCCCAGAGGCCAACGGGCCAGCGAGTTCAGCCGAACGCTCCAGCCTGTCCATCTCCTCCAACAACTGGCTCACCTGCTCCTTGTCGCCCTGCTGCAACGCCACATCCATCCACTCGGGCCAGAGGTCGGCACGAGCCTCGTCGAGATGTGCCGCCTGTGCCAGCCCATCGGCCTTTTCGAAACAGTTGGCAGCCGAGGCAATCCATTCCGGCGACCGCAGACATCGAGACATATCGCGCAGCGCATACACCATGTGCAGCGTGTCGCTACTCGACTGCGAAAGGTCGAACGCACGACGGAAGGCCGTCAGGGCATCGTCGCGATTGCCTGCCAACAGCTGCAGATTGCCCATGGCAAGCGTAGCCTCTACCGCCCACGGCGACGTACCGCCTTCCTCCTGTGCCAGCCTGTAGGCTTTCAGCGCATCGCCCTTCCGGCCCTGCTGCTCCAGCTGACAGCCTTCGCGGTAGTGGTCCTCGGCACTGTTGCGGCCCATGCAGCCCACCAGCACCATTGTTGCCACCACCAGCAGCACGGCCCATCGGCATTCCGTTCTGATAATTTTTCTCTTCATGACTGCAAAGATACGATGAAAAGAGCGAATCACCAAATCTTTTGGAAAGAAACAAAGAAACCATTGCTTTCAGCACCTTTCGCGGTGGTTTCTACTACTCTCATGCTGTTCCGCAGGCATGTAGGACACCCTCTTCACCGCCTTTATAATCAAAGATATATGCATTCACAAACTTACAACAATGATGCATAGTTTCGGCAGCACGTCTGCCAAACATGCGCAGCACGTCTGCAATCTTTACGCAGCATTGTGGCAAACTATGTGCAGCATTGCTGCCTAAATTGTGCAGCATTGCTGCCGAAGTTGTGCAAGATTGCTGCCTAAGTTGTGCAGCAATGCTGCACAACTTGTGCCAGGCTGCTGCAAAAATTCTGGCAGTGTACTTTAACGATTTTAGTTGACTACTTTCGGTCTTAGTTGTAAGTTGGGTTGACTTTGGTTAGAATTAATTTTTATTGTAGGTTTATGATACCTAGTCTTTATTTTTAAATGTTGTTGACTTGTTGATTAGTTATTTGTAACCAGGGTTGCTTATCAAAGTCGTCGGCAAAATTAAGCAAAAGATTTCATGCAGCCAAGGATTTGATGGCTTTTTCCCTGTAGCTGACCCATTTCTTTTTGAGTTCCCCACTACAGAGTGTGATTTTCCGATGTTAAAGCAAATAGACACCGACGTCAAAGCAAAAAGATAGGCAATCCACTTTCTATCTCTTTTGAAGAGCTTCGTACTGGTTGGGATTAATCTGTCACCACATCATTAAAATGTTCTTTGCCCCAGTCTATTAGTGCCGTGAGTACAGGCATCAGCGATTTGCCTGTCTCCGTGAGCGAATACTCCACACGAGGAGGAACCTCAGGATAAACCTCACGATGAACGAGGTGACTCTGTTCCAGGTTCTTCAGCGTCTGCGAGAGCATCTTCTGGGAGCAATCCGTCATCAGCCGACGAATCTCGTTGAAGCGCAACACATCTGTCTCGCTGGTGTGAAGCATATAGAGCACCAACAAGGACCACTTGTCGCCGAAACGACTCAACACTCGCCTGATGGGACAGGCCAAATACTCTGCTTTGATATCTGCCATAATTGTCGGTTTTTCCGTTGATGCCACAAAGGTAGCAAATAGTTACCAAGTTTCTCGAATAAACTATGTTAATCTGAGTTAAAGTCGTTTTCCGCAATCTCCGATATCATCACAATTCCTACTTTTTGGTAACTATCTCACCAAAAAGTGCCTTCTTGTGGGAATGAAAAACTTGCCGTATCTTTGCATCGTCAAATAGAAACAATAACCATTTAAACGAATTAGAAGTATGAAACAGATTGAGACCATTAAGACAGGTAAGAACTACAGCGCAGTAAGCGTAGGTAAGATGAGTGAGATTATTGAGCACGAGCTCCCAATGGGACCGAATGTGACCATTCAGGGTAAGGTGTTCGCAGGACAGGCCGTCGGCGCAACGGGCAGCGAGTTTTCGTTCCAGACACTCGTTCCGGGTCAGGACAGTGGATTTCTGCACACACACAAGACCCACGAGGAACTCTACTTCATTCTAAAGGGTGAGGGTCAGTATCAGGTGGATGGCGAGATTTTCCCTGTCAGCGAGGGTACCATCATCCGAGTGGCTCCCGATGGCAAGCGTGCACTGAAGAACACGGGTAGCGAGAATCTGACGATGCTCTGCATTCAGTATAAGGCCAATGCCTTCACTGAGGCCGACAGCCCCATGACAGACGGCAACATTCTTCAGGAACCGCTAAAATGGTAAACGCAATGCTACAGAAAGCACTTGACTTTCTGCGCAATCACAATGAGGTGGCTTTCGCTACGAGCGACGGCCACCTTCCTAAATTGCGCATGTTCCAGATTATGAAGCAGGAGAACAACGTGCTTTATTTTTCTACTTCGGCAGAAAAAGCCGTCTGGAAGGAACTGAAGCAGAACCCCAATGTGGAGGTGTTGGCTTATGCCGACAACATATCCGTACGCTGTTCTGGCATGGTGAACTTCGACGTAGAGGAGGATGTGAAGCAATGGATCTACGATCATAATCCCGTCTTGCCCCGTCTCTATAGCAGTTACGACAAACTTGCCTATTTCTGCCTTCCTATTGCTGAGATGGATTACTATGACCTCACCCCTACCCCTCCAGTATTTCTCCATTTTGACTTAATGGCTGGTGAGATAGGTAAGGGGTTTGTGGGTGAGCGATTCAAAACTCAATGATAGCACTCTAGGCATCACTCCTAGCTGATATCATCACCAAGCCGCGCCATCTCCATTTGCACTTGCATCAAAAAAAAGCAACCCAGCCTGACCATTCAGACTGGGTTGCCTTGTTGTTATTGCGAAGTTTGCTTTAATCAGCTACTTCTGAATCACCGAAGTCGAGGACGTTCTTGCGGTTGGCTTGCATGCGGTCGTACTCTTCGCGAGAACCAACCACGATGCGATCCCACTGACGCAGACCGGTGCCTGCAGGGATGAGGTGACCGCAGATGACGTTCTCCTTCATGCCCTCGAGGAAGTCCTGCTTTCCGCGGATGGCGGCCTCGTTGAGCACCTTCGTCGTCTCCTGGAAAGATGCGGCCGACATGAACGACTTCGTCTGCAATGCTGCACGGGTGATACCCTGCAGAATCTGTGTCGATGTGGCGGGCACGGCATCGCGCACCTGAACAGGACGGAGGTCGCGGCGCTTCAGCGAGGAGTTCTCGTCGCGCAGACGACGGGCGGTGACAATCTGTCCGGGCTTCATGGTCTCGGAATCACCGGCGTCGGTGACGACCTTCTTACCCCAGATGCGATCGTTCTCCTCGGCGAAGTCGAGCTTGTCGACGAGTGCGTCCTCGAGGAACGTGGTGTCGCCGGGCTCGTTGATCTGTACCTTGCGCATCATCTGACGAACGATAATCTCGAAGTGCTTGTCGTTGATCTTCACACCCTGCAGACGATAGACGTCCTGCACCTCGTTGACGATGTATTCCTGCACAGCGGTGGGACCCTTGATGGCAAGAATGTCGCTGGGAGTGATGACACCGTCGGAGAGCGGTGTGCCGGCACGAACGGCGTCGTGTTCCTGCACGAGGATCTGCTTCGACAGCGAAACGAGATACTTTTTCTGGTCGCCAGTCTTCGAGGTGACGATGATTTCGCGGTTACCACGCTTCACCTTACCCATGGAGACCTCACCATCGATTTCGCTCACCACAGCGGGATTGCTCGGGTTGCGGGCCTCGAAGAGCTCAGTGACACGGGGCAGACCACCGGTGATATCACCAGCACCACCCACGGCACGCGGAATCTTCACAAGTGTCTGACCGGTTTCGATGGCTGCACCGTCGTCGACCACTACGTGACCTCCCACAGGGAAGATGTAGCTACCGATGACCTCGCCGTCGGCATTGAGGATGTCGCAGGAAGGCACCTTCGTGTGGTCGCGCGAGTCGGTGATGATCTTCTCGGTAAGACCAGTGGTCTCGTCGGTCTCGGCCTTGAAGGTGGAACCTTCGATGACATCGCGGAAACGCAGCTTACCTGCATATTCGGTAACGATGACGGCGTTGAACGGATCCCAACGGGCAATGAGCTCGCCCTTGCGGACGATGTCGCCTTGCTTCTTGTAGAGGGACGAGCCATAAGGCACATTGAGTGTGGAGAGCACAATCTTCGTATTCGGATCGACGAAGCGGATTTCGGCCAGACGGCTGACAACCATCTCGCAGGTGACATCCTGTTCGCCCTGCTTCTCAGTATAAGGAACGGTGCGCAGCTCATCGAACTCGATGCGTGCATCGTTCTTGGCAACGATCGATGCATTGGCGGCGGCATTACCTGCCACACCACCGGCGTGGAACGTACGCAGAGTAAGCTGTGTACCCGGCTCACCGATGGCCTGTGCGGCGATGACACCAACAGCCTCACCCATCTGCACCATGCGCTGTGTGGCAAGGTTGCGGCCGTAGCACTTCATGCAGACGCCGCGGCGCGACTCGCAGGTGAGCACCGAACGAATCTCGACGCTCTCGATGGGCGATGCCTCGATGGCAGCCACCTTATCTTCAGTGATCTCCTCACCGGCGGCACAGATGAGCTCGCCCGTGGAGGGATGGATGATGTCGTGTACGCTGACGCGACCGAGGATGCGCTCACCAAGCGATGAGATGACCTCGTCGCCACTCTTCAGAGCGGTGCAGATGAGTCCGCGGAGCGTGCCGCAGTCTTCCTCATTGATAATCACGTCGTGCGATACGTCGACAAGACGACGAGTCAGATAACCGGCGTCGGCCGTCTTCATAGCGGTATCGGCAAGACCCTTACGGGCACCGTGTGACGAAATGAAGTACTCGAGCACCGACATACCTTCCTTGAAGTTCGACAGAATCGGGTTCTCAATGATCTGCTGGCCTTCGGCACCAGCCTTCTGCGGCTTTGCCATCAGACCACGCATACCAGAGAGCTGCTTAATCTGGTCCTTAGAACCACGGGCACCGGAGTCGAGCATCATGTAGACGGCGTTGAAGCCCTGGTCGGCCTCGGTCATCTCCTTCAGCAGGATGTCGCCAAGCTCGTTGTTGACGTGTGTCCAGGCATCGATGACCTGGTTGTAGCGCTCGTTGTCGGTGATGAAACCCATGTCGTAGTTGGCCTGGATTTCGTCGACTTCCTTCTGACCCTTGGCAACGATGCCTTCCTTTTCGGGCGGCACGATGATATCGTCGAGGTTGAACGACAGACCGGCCTCGTAAGCCATGCGGTAACCGAGGTTCTTGATGCCATCGAGGAAGTCGCAGGCGCGAGCCATACCGACATTCTTGATGACGTCGGCAATCATGCCACGCAGCGTCTTCTTAGAGATGACGTCGTTGAAGAAGCCCACCTCGTCGGGCACGATGCCATTGACGATGACACGACCCACAGTTGTATCAACCATGTGGCGAACGCGCTTGCCGTCGACGATGTCGTCAACCATCACCTTCACGGGAGCGTGCAGGTCGCACTTGCCTTCGTTGTTGGCGATGATAGCCTCTTCGGGACCGTAGAAGGTGAGACCTTCACCCTTGGCACCCGGGCGCTTCTTGGTGATATAGTAGAGACCGAGCACCATGTCCTGTGAAGGCACGGTGATAGGTGCTCCGTTGGCAGGATTCAGAATGTTGTGGCTCTGCAGCATGAGGATCTGTGCCTCGAGGATGGCCTCGTTCGAGAGCGGGAGGTGAACAGCCATCTGGTCACCGTCGAAGTCGGCGTTGAAGGCGGTACATGCCAGCGGGTGAAGCTGGATGGCCTTACCCTCGATGAGCTTCGGCTGGAAAGCCTGGATACCCAGACGGTGAAGCGTAGGAGCACGGTTCAGCAGTACGGGATGTCCCTTCATGACGTTCTCGAGGATGTCCCAGATGACCGATTCGCGGCGGTCGACAATCTTCTTTGCCGACTTCACCGTCTTCACGATGCCACGCTCGATGAGCTTACGGATGATGAACGGCTTGTAGAGCTCGGCAGCCATGAGTTTCGGCAGACCGCACTCGCCCATCTTCAGCTCAGGACCGACAACGATCACCGAACGGGCAGAATAGTCGACACGCTTACCCAGGAGGTTCTGGCGGAAGCGTCCCTGCTTACCCTTCAGTGAGTCGGAGAGCGACTTCAGCGGGCGATTGCTCTCGCTCTTCACAGCACTCGACTTGCGGGAGTTGTCGAACAGCGAGTCGACGGCTTCCTGCAGCATGCGCTTCTCGTTGCGCAGAATCACTTCAGGAGCCTTGATTTCCATGAGGCGCTTCAGACGGTTGTTACGAATGATGACGCGACGATAGAGGTCGTTGAGGTCGCTGGTGGCGAAACGGCCGCCATCCAGTGGCACAAGGGGTCGCAGCTCAGGCGGTGTGACGGGGATGATCTTCATCACCATCCATTCGGGACGGTTGATATCGCGGCTGGCACGGAAGGCCTCCACGACCTGAAGACGCTTCAGGGCTTCCGTCTTGCGCTGCTGCGAAGAGTCGTTGTTGGCGCGGTCGCGCAGCTCATAGGAGATGGCATCGAGGTCGAGGGTTGCCAGCAGCTCATAGACTGCCTCGGCACCCATCTTTGCAACGAACTTATTGGGATCGGTGTCCTCAAGAAGATCGTTGTTGGGATCGAGCATCGGCATCAGGTCGGCAAGCTCTTCCTCGGTGAGGAGGTCGTACTTGTGCGAGCCGTTGATCTCGTTGCCCTCGGCATCCTTGCGTCCCTCGAGCACACCCGGCTTGATGACGACATATTTCTCATAGTAGATAACTGCATCGAGCTTCTTCGTAGGCATACCGAGCAGATAGCCGATCTTGTTGGGCAGGCTGCGGAAATACCAGATGTGAGCCACAGGAACAACGAGCTCGATGTGGCCACTGCGGTCGCGGCGCACCTTCTTCTCGGTTACCTCTACACCACAACGGTCGCAGACAATGCCTTTGTAACGGATGCGCTTGTACTTGCCGCAGGCGCACTCATAGTCGCGAGTCGGACCGAAGATGCGCTCGCAGAACAGACCGTCGCGCTCGGGCTTGTACGTACGATAGTTGATGGTCTCAGGCTTGGTGACCTCACCATACGAATTTTCGAGAATCTCCTCAGGCGAAGCGAGTCCGATGGTAATCTTCGAGAAGTTATTCTTTACCTTTGTATCTTTTTTGAAAGCCATATTTCAATTGACGATTTACAAATTTTGGGATATACGATTTCGCTTAGTCGAGCTTCACGCTAAGTCCAAGACCACGCAGCTCGTGCAACAGCACATTCAGAGACTCGGGAATGCCGGGAGTAGGCATGGGATCGCCCTTGACGATGGCTTCGTAAGCCTTCGAACGACCCACTGTATCATCAGACTTGATGGTAAGGATTTCCTGAAGGACGTGGCTTGCGCCGAAGGCCTCGAGGGCCCAGACCTCCATCTCACCAAAACGCTGTCCACCGAACTGGGCCTTACCGCCGAGCGGCTGCTGGGTGATGAGGCTGTACGGACCGATGGAACGGGCGTGCATCTTGTCTTCAACCATGTGACCGAGCTTCAGGAAGTAGGTCACACCAACGGTTGCAGGCTGGTCGAACTGCTCACCGGTCTCACCGTCGTAGAGGCGTGTGGAGCAGAGGCGCGGCAGGCCGGCCTTGTCGGTCCACTCGGAGAGGTCGTCGAGCTTGGCACCGTCGAAGATGGGCGTAGCAAACTTCACACCGAGCTTACGGCCGGCAGCACCGAGGATGGCCTCGAAGATCTGACCGAGGTTCATACGTGAAGGCACACCCAGCGGGTTCAGAACGAGGTCGACGGGACGACCGTCCTCGAGGAACGGCATGTCCTCCATGCGAACGACCTTCGAGACGATACCCTTGTTACCGTGACGACCGGCCAGCTTATCACCGACACCGATCTTACGCTTCTTGGCAACATAGACCTTTGCCATCTGCAGGATGCCTGAGGGCAGCTCGTCGCCAATGCTGATGGCGAACTTGCGGCGCTTCAGCTCGGCATCGAGCAGCTTGTACTTGCGCAGGTAGTTCATGATGAGCTTCTGGATGAGCATGTCCTTATGCTCGTCGCCTGTCCAGCCACTCGACTGGATGCCGTCGTACTCCAGGTTGCGCAGTGTGGCAGCAGAGAACTTGCTACCCTTGGTGATAATCTCAGCACCGGTATAGTCCTTCACACCCTGGCAGGTCTTACCGCGGGTGAGCTTCATGAGCTTATCGATGAGGATGTCGCGCAGGTCGTTGTTCTTGGCCTCGTACTCTTCCTCGAGCTTGGCCAGCAGCACCTTATCCTGCTTCTTCGACTCGCGAGTCTTCACGGCACGTGTAAAGAGCTTCTTGTCGATGATGACACCCGACAGCGACGGATTGGCCTTCAGCGACGAATCCTTCACATCGCCGGCCTTGTCGCCGAAGATGGCACGAAGCAGCTTCTCTTCAGGCGAAGGATCGCTCTCACCCTTCGGTGAAATCTTACCGATGAGGATATCGCCGGGCTCGACACGGGCACCCACGCGGATGACACCATTCTCGTCGAGGTCCTTCGTGGCTTCCTCGCTGACATTGGGGATGTCGGCGGTGAACTCTTCCATACCACGCTTCGTCTCACGCACGTCGAGCGAATACTCGTCGACATGAACAGAGGTGAGCACGTCGTCGCGCACCAGGCGCTCAGAGAGCACGATGGCATCCTCGTAGTTGTAACCCTTCCAAGGCATATAGGCCACGAGCAGGTTGCGACCCAGGGCAAGCTCGCCATTCTCGGTGGCATAGCCCTCGGTGAGGATGTCGCCCTTCGACACGCGCTGTCCCTTCTTGCAGAGAGGACGCAGGTCGATGGTCATATTCTGGTTCGTGCGGCGGAACTTCGGAATGCGGTATTCCTTCAGTGCGGGCTCGAAGCTGACAAACTCCTCGTCCTCGGTGCGGTCGTAGAGGATGCGGATGGTGGTGGCGTCGACATATTCGATGACACCGTCGCCCTCAGCAACAATCATCGTGCGCGAATCCTCGCACACCTGTCTCTCAAGACCGGTACCCACGATAGGAGCATCGTTGTGGAGCAGAGGCACTGCCTGGCGCATCATGTTACATCCCATCAGCGCACGGTGACCGTCATCGTGCTCAAGGAAAGGAATCAGACCTGCCGAAACAGATGCAATCTGCTGAGGCGAGACGTCCATGAGGTCGACCTGCGAAGGAGCAACCACGGGGAAGTCGGCATCCTGACGGCACTTCACATAGGTGCGGATGAACGAGCCGTTCTTCTTCAGCGGGGCGTTGCCCTGACCGATGATGTGCTCGGCTTCTTCCTCGGCGGTGAGGTAGACGACATTCTCGTTGTCAAGATCAACGACGCCATCGGTCACCTTACGGTAAGGAGTCTCGATGAAGCCAAGCTCGTTGATGGTGGCATAGACGCAGAGCGACGAGATCAGACCGATGTTCGGGCCTTCAGGGCTCTCAATCGGGCAGAGGCGTCCGTAGTGAGTGTAGTGAACGTCACGAACCTCGAAGCCGGCACGCTCACGCGACAGACCGCCAGGACCCAGAGCCGACAGACGGCGCTTGTGAGTGACCTCGGCAAGCGGGTTGGTTTGGTCCATGAACTGCGACAGCGGGTTGGTTCCGAAGAACGAGTTGATGACGCTTGAAATGGTCTTGGCATTGATGAGGTCGGTGGGGGTGAACACCTCATTGTCGCGAACGTTCATGCGCTCACGGATGGTACGGCTCATACGTGCCAGACCGATGGAGAACTGATTCGAGAGCTGTTCGCCCACGGTGCGTACGCGACGGTTCGACAGGTGGTCGATATCGTCGACGGTGGCATTCGAGTTCACCAGCTGAATCAGGTATTTGATAATCTCGATGATATCGTCCTTCGTCAGTACGCGGACATTCATATCGGTATCGAGACCCAGTTTCTTATTGATACGGTAGCGGCCCACCTCGCCCAGGTCATAGCGCTTGTCGGAGAAGAAGAGGTTCATGAACACTTCCTTCGCGCTGTTATCGTCGGCAGGATCGGCATTGCGCAGCTGACGATAGATGTAGAGCACAGCCTCCTTCTCGGAGTTGCTCGGGTCCTTGGCGAGTGTGTTGAAGATGATCGAGAACTTGCTGGCCATCTCGGCATCCTTGTGGAGCAGCACTGACGAAGCACCGCTGTCGAGAATTTCGGCGATGTTGTCGGCGGTGAGCTCGGTCTCGCGCTCCATGATCACCTCGTTACGCTCGATGGATACAACCTCACCGGTGTCCTCATCGACGAAGTCCTCGTTCCAGCTCTTCAAGACACGGGCAGCAAGCTTGCGACCAATGGCTTCCTTCATGTTCTTCTTATTCACCTTCACCTCCTCAGCAAGGTCGAAGATCTGCAGGATATCCTTATCCTGCTCGAAGCCGATGGCACGCAGCAGCGTGGTCACAGGCAGCTTCTTCTTGCGGTCGATGTAGGCATACATGACGTTGTTGATATCAGTGGCAAACTCAATCCACGATCCCTTGAAGGGGATGATGCGGGCTGAGTAAAGCACTGTACCATTGGCGTGTACACCCTGTCCGAAGAACACACCGGGCGAACGGTGCAACTGCGAGACGACAACGCGCTCGGCACCGTTGATGATGAACGTTCCGTTGCTGGTCATGTAAGGAATCGTGCCCAGGAACACATCGCTCGTAACAGTACCGAAGTCCTCGTGATCGGGGTCGGTGCAGTACAGTTTCATCTTTGCCTTCAAGGGTACGCTGTAGGTCAGACCACGCTCCAGGCACTCGTCGATGGAGTAGCGGGGCGGGTCGATGAAGTAGTCCAGGAACTCAAGAACGAAATTATTACGCGTGTCGGTGATAGGGAAGTTCTCGGCGAACACCTTATACAAACCGTCATTCTTGCGTTCCTCAGGCGGAGTATCCAACTGTAGGAAGTCTTTGAAAGACTTTAACTGCACATCGAGAAAATCCGGATAGGGCATCGGATTATGCACGCTGGCAAAATTAATTCTGGTATCAACTTTTTTCTTTGAAGCCATATGATAATGAATAATACTAAAATGGTCTTATGGGGGCAATAGGCCTGACGCCTATCATGCAAAATGCGTCGAAAGACACAAAAAGGTTAGGACCCACCGACTGGGAAGATCCTAACCATATTTTCAAAAAGAATGTGTAATGCTCAGTGATTACTTGAGCTCAACCTTAGCACCAGCCTCTTCGATGGCCTTCTTCAGGTTCTCAGCCTCGTCCTTCGACAGACCTTCCTTGATGGTTGCGGGAGCGCCGTCTACGAGATCCTTAGCCTCTTTCAGACCAAGACCGCAAGCCTCTTTCACAGCCTTCACAACCTGCAGCTTAGCAGCACCAACCTCGGCGAGGACAACGTCGAACGACGTCTTCTCTTCCTCAGCAGCAGCTGCACCAGCAGCGGGACCAGCAGCTACAGCAACAGCTGCAGCAGCGGGCTCAATACCATACTCGTCCTTCAGGACTGTTGCCAACTCGTTAACTTCTTTCACAGTAAGGTTTACCAACTCTTCTGCAATAGCTTTAATATCTGCCATTTTTATTTAAGATTTTAATTTGTTTTACAATGTTAGTGTTATCAGTTTCGCTTATTGGTTACGCTCAGCGATAGCGTCAAGCAGACCGTGAATCTTGCCACCGGCATTGAGACCAGAAACAACATTCTTGATCGGGGACTGCAGCAGGGCAACAACGTCGGCAATGAGCTCGTTCTTGCTCTTGATTGCACAGAGTTCAGCCAGCTTGTCGGCACCGACGAAGATGCTCTCTTCGGCATAGGCAGCCTTCAGCGCGGGAACTTCCTTCTTATTGTCCTTATACTCCTTCAGCAACTTGGCGGGAACATTGGCGGTGTTGCAGAACAACATTGCCGTGCTACCCTTCAGGGCTGCATACAGGGGTTCGTAGTCAATGTCACTTGCCTCAAAAGCCTTGCGGAGAAGCGTGTTCTTCACGACCACCATCTTCACGTCGTTCTTGAAGCACTTGCGACGCAGATTGCTTGTGTCAGCAGCGTTAAGACCTTCGACGTCTACGAGGTAGAAGTGCGAAAACTCCTTCAGCTTCTGGCCAAGTTCTACAACGACAGTATCTTTTACTTCTTTTCTCATTTTACAAAACTTTTAGAGTTACTCAACTGATTTCGGATCAACCTTGATACCCTTACTCATCGTGCTCGAAATAAAGATACTCTTGATGTATGTACCTTTAGCAGCGGCGGGCTTCAGCTTGATAACGGTAGCAATGAATTCCTTTGCGTTACCGTAAAGCTGATCAGGAGTCATATTGATCTTGCCGATCGAGGTGTGGATGATACCAGCCTTGTCGACCTTAAAGTCAATCTTACCCTGCTTTACTTCCTTCACTGCCTTAGCAACGTCCATAGTGACAGTACCGCTCTTGGGGTTCGGCATCAGGCCACGGGGACCGAGCACGCGGCCCAGAGGACCGATCTTACCCATGCAAGAGGGCATAGTGATGATAACATCAACATCTGTCCATCCACCTTTGATCTTTTCTACATATTCGTCAAGACCAACATAATCAGCGCCAGCTTCCTTTGCAGCAGCCTCCTGATCGGGAGTACACAGTGCGAGCACACGCGTAATCTTACCAGTTCCGTTAGGCAGCGACACAACGCCGCGAACCATCTGGTTGGCCTTACGCGGGTCAACACCCAGTCGTACGTCGATATCAACAGAAGCTTCGAACTTGGTCGTGGTGATTTCCTTCACCAAATCCATAGCCTCTTTCAGCGTGTAAGCCTTCCCTGCTTCAATCTTCTCAGCGACTGATTTCTGATTTTTTGTCAGTTTACTCATGTTCTTAATTGAAGTTTATAGTTAATGTTAACCAGGGAAGTCCCCTTTGACTGTGATGCCCATACTGCGAGCAGTACCGGCAACAAGCTTCATGGCTGATTCAACTGTGAAGCAGTTCAAGTCTTTCATCTTGTCCTCGGCGATAGCGCGAACCTGATCCCATGTGACAGAAGCGACCTTCTGACGATTGGGCTGTGAGGAACCGCTCTGCACCTTGGCTGCCTCTTTCAACTGTACTGCTGCAGGAGGAGTCTTGAGTTCGAAGCTGAACGACTTATCGGTATAGTAAGTGATCACTACAGGAATTATCTTACCAGCCTTATCCTGTGTTCTGGCGTTGAACTCTTTGCAGAATCCCATGATGTTAATACCCTTGGAACCCAGAGCAGGGCCCACGGGAGGAGAGGGATTAGCAGCGCCACCTTTAATCTGTAACTTGATTAATCCAGCAACTTCTTTAGCCATTTCTTTGTTAATAATTAAAATTTGAATGATATGAAAGAAGCATCAGAGCCCGTAACAACTCATCAACCTTCTTTCTCGACTTGCATAAAACTGAGCTCCAGCGGAGTTTTCCGACCGAAGATCTTGACCATCACCTTCAGCTTGTGCTTCTCGGCGTTTACCTCTTCGATGACACCACTGAAGCCGCTGAACGGACCATCCGTAACCTTGACTGTCTCGTCGACCATGTAGGGGATGACAACTTCATCCACGAGTTCGGTCTCTTCGGCATTACCAAGCATACGGTTGATGTCCGCCTGTGGCACGGGCGAGGGATTGTCCAGTCCGCCAAGGAATCCCAGGCAGTTCGGCGTGAAGCGCAGCGTGTGCGCTACGTCGCCTACCAAGTTGGCTTCAACAAAGACATAGCCAGGAAGACTGATCTTCTCCTTGACTACTCTTTTGCCATTACGCAAGGAAGCATGTTTCTCCATCGGTATCAATACCTGGGAAACATGAGCCTGCAGCAGCGGGTTGTGTTTCATCTCGGCCTCGATGTATTCCTTCACCTTGGCCTCCTTGCCACTAACAGCCCGGAGCACATACCATTTCATTCCTGTTTCTGCCATTTCCTTCGAACGATTAACCTGGATAAACCATGCTCATGATCCATCTGAACGCAGAGTCCATACAGAACACAACCAGCGCAATGATAAGGGAAGCAGATAATACAACCACTGCACTGTGCGTCAGCTCACGGCGTGTCGGCCAAGTCGTCTTATGCGCAAGTTCTTCGTAACAAGCCTTGCAATAATTAATGAATTTCTTAAACATATTACCTTCTATTTTCGCACGGGAAGTAAGACTCGAACTCACGACCCTCGGTTTTGGAGACCGATGCTCTACCAACTGAGCTATTCCCGTAAGTAAAGCCCCCACCCTCGAGCGGGGGCTTTATGTATTAACTGACTAGCCTAGACTGTAGGACCAGCCTGACAAGTCGGACTAGTCTGACTTGGCTGAGGATTAATCCTCGTAGACCTCTGTGATCTGACCGGAACCTACGGTGCGACCACCCTCACGGATAGCGAAGCGCAGACCCTTGTTCAGAGCAACAGCGTAGATCAGGTCAACAGTGATCTCCACGTTATCACCAGGCATCACCATCTCAACTCCCTCGGGAAGAGTGATCTCACCCGTGCAGTCCATGGTGCGGAGGTAGAACTGAGGACGATACTTGTTGCCGAACGGAGTGTGACGACCACCCTCTTCCTTCTTCAGGACATAGATAGAAGCCTTGAACTTCTTGAAGGGCTTGATCTGACCCGGATGGCAGAGCACCATACCGCGCTTCACCTCGTTCTTGTCGATACCGCGGAGCAGCAGACCTACGTTATCACCAGCCTGGCCCTCGTCGAGCAGCTTGCGGAACATCTCAACACCGGTAACAACCGAGTTCTTGTCCTCACCAAGACCGAGCAGCTGTACGGGATCACCAACGTGGATGACACCAGTCTCGATACGACCTGTAGCCACAGTACCACGACCTGTGATAGAGAACACGTCCTCAACAGGCATCAGGAAGGGCTTATCGGTAGCGCGCGGGGGCTCCTGGATCCACTCGTCGCAAGTATTCATCAGCTCCATCACCTTGTCTTCCCACTTCTGAACACCGTTCAGGGCACCGAGAGCAGAACCGCGGATGATAGGAGTGTCGTCTTCGAACTCATACTGAGCGAGGATCTCCTGGACCTCCATCTCAACGAGCTCAAGCATTTCCTCATCGTCGACCATGTCGCACTTGTTCAGGAACACCACCAGACGGGGAACGTTCACCTGACGGGCGAGCAGGACGTGCTCACGGGTCTGAGGCATAGGACCGTCAGTAGCAGCAACAACGAGGATAGCACCGTCCATCTGGGCAGCACCAGTTACCATGTTCTTCACATAGTCGGCGTGTCCCGGGCAGTCAACGTGAGCATAGTGACGCTTCTCGGTCTCATACTCAACGTGAGCGGTGTTAATAGTGATACCACGCTCCTTTTCCTCGGGAGCATTGTCGATCTGGTCGAAAGACTTGATCTTACCCTCGTTACCAGCAACGCGCTTCGAAAGCACGAGCGTGATAGCAGCGGTCAGAGTAGTCTTACCATGGTCTACGTGACCAATAGTACCGATGTTCACGTGCGGTTTGGTACGCACAAAGGTTTCTTTTGCCATAGCTTTTGTTTGTCTATTTGAATTATTACTGAATAATCTGTTTTTCTTCGGGATTGTCTGTCTTAACTCAGGCCGAAGTAGAGCTGTAACTGAGAGTTGAACTCAGGACCTCTTCCTTACCAAGGAAGTGCTCTACCACTGAGCTATTACAGCAAGACGTGAGCGGAAAACGGGGCTCAAACCCGCGACCCCCAGCTTGGAAGGCTAGTGCTCTATCAACTGAGCTATTTCCGCGTTTCCGCAAAAGGGGCGGGTCCGGATAGCCTTATTGAAGAATTTCAAGTACTGGCCTCACCGAATTCGCCGCTACTTTTTAGGAGTGGGTGGTGATGGATTCGAACCACCGAAGTCGAAAGACAACAGATTTACAGTCTGCCCCATTTGGCCACTCTGGAAACCACCCAATGTTTAGTGTTTACTTTCTGTCCCTTTGGTCTCGCCTCGCTAAGGGAGAGCCTCTTGTCGGATTCGAACCAACGACCCCGAGATTACAAATCACGTGCTCTGGCCAACTGAGCTAAAGAGGCAAATCCTTGCAGCCGTCAGGCGTCGCAATTTTAGGACGTGTCGTAAAACGGCTGCAAAGATAATACTTATTTTTGAATCACCAAAATTTTTTCGACTTTTTTTTATTGATTTCTCAATTTTTCCTTGAATTTCGTCAGTTGGACCTTCATTGCGTCCACACATTGGTCGATTCCTTCCTCAAAAGTGTCACATGTCTTCTCAACGAAGAGTGTCGTCCCGGGAACGTTCACGGAGAGGCTTGTCTCCTTGTTCATCGCCGTGGCGGGCTTCACCACCTTCAGCTGTACTTCTGCCGACTTGATGTCCTCAAACGTCTTTTCCAGTTTGCTGACCTTCTTGTCTACGAATGCCTGCAGTTTGTCTGTGGCATCGAACTTGATAGCTTGAATTTTGATTTCCATAATTACCTCCTATTTTAATAAGGTTAGTATTAAGTATATTCGTTTGATCGCTTCATCGCCCTATCGTTTTCACGATATTTCGCTTTCACGATGTTTCTTTCTCATTTCACACTTCCCTGGGGTGGGCTTTGGCGTAAGCGCGCCGCAGCTGCTCGAAGGTGGTGTGTGTATAGATCTCGGTCGTCGAGAGTTTCGAGTGGCCGAGCAGTTTCTTCACGCTCTCTATGCCAGCCTCGTTGTTGAGCATTGCGGTGGCGAAGGTGTGGCGCAGCACGTGAGGCGAGCGCTTCTTCATCGTGGTCACCCGCGAGAGGTGATGCTGGACAATCTGGCGAACCTGCTGGCCGGTCATCCGTTGGCCATCGTCGCCGACGAAGAACGCCTGGCTGTCGCTCGGGGTCTCAGCATCGCGACGCTCAGCGTAGAGGCGCAAGGCCTTCTGCAGTTCGCTGCCGAAAGGAATGAGGCGTTCCTTGTTGCCCTTACCCCTCACCTTGAGTTGCTGAGCCTCGAGGTCGACCGATGCATTGTCAAGGCCAGTGAGCTCGGAGAGACGGATGCCCGTGGAGTAGAACATTAATATTATGGTACGCGCGCGAAGGTCGCCCATCTCGTCAGTCCACATGTCGTCAGCCAGCAGACGGTCCATCTCACTCTCGCGCAGATACTGCGGCAACAGTTTCTTCCCCTTTGGCCCCTTGAGTCCATGGGCGGGATCGCGCTCCACGACCCCTCTGGATAAGGCAAAACGATAAAGGGAACGCACCGCGCTCAATCTTCTGTTGATCGAGGTGGCAGTGTTTCCTTTATCCATCATACTCTCCATCCAGCTGCGGATGACGTCCGAGTCTACCGACTCCCACGAGAGCTGATCATCCAAATTCTTGAAGAAAGCCTCAAACGACCTCAAGTCGTCACCATAGGCTTTCACCGTACGTTCAGAGCGGTTGCGCTCATATTGCAGGTAGCTCAAAAACTGGTCAATCGTCATAGTTGCCACGGGGTTTTCCGTTATTTGGCAACTAAGTTACGAACTTTTTTCCGAACCACCAAATTTTCGGGGAAATATTTTAGATTTCCTCGTTCTGACGCAACTTCTGCACGTAGATGGCGTGCTCCATCTTCAGGCGCTTCAGCACAGAGGGCTTGTTGTACTGCTGACGGCGGCGGAGTTCCTTCACCACGCCGGTCTTCTCGTACTTTCTCTTGAACTTCTTCAGTGCTCTTTCGATGTTTTCGCCTTCTTTAACAGGTACAATAATCATGTTTACTACTTTTGATTTTAAGTTGTTATACTATTTGTTTTAATTCGTTCAACACTACCACTCCCGGGCCTTCATAGAGCCGTTTCCGGCTAGCAGACACGAAAAGCGGATGCAAAGGTACAGCAATTTTTCGAATCTGCCAAATTTTTCTGCGAATTTTCATTCCAGAGGGCGAAAAAATATATTATTTGACAAAGAATGATTCGTGCTCATTTGTGTAATTTGTGTTCGATGTTATCCCATAAAAAGGTTTATGCGCGTTTTGACCTCACATACTCCAGAAATCTTCTGAAATGCCTTTGTACAAAGGAATTGAGACACGGGAGGTCACAACAAGGAACCTCCCGTCAACCTCCCGTTTTTCATTACATACAAAACTAGGAGAATAAGGTTTTTTGTGCTCTGATTAGGAACTCCCCCAAGATGGGAGGTAGACGGGAGGTGTGACGGGATGTTACAAAAATTGCAAGTAATTGATACAGAAGTAGTTAAGAGTAAAATGGGTATATGTGAGGTCAAAATGAGAAGGATCTTTCTTTTCGAAGACGGGAATGAATGCTTTCGGAGACTGGGAGCAATGCTTTCGAACACGCAAAGCAATGCTTTTGAAGGTCAAGAGCATAGCTTCGGACCTCTAAAAGCAATGTTCCAGACGGCTGAGAGCAATGCTCTGGATGACAGAGAGCAATGCTCTGGAAGCTAAGGAGCATAGCTCTGGATGGTAAGGAGCATAGCTCTTCATTGATGCGAATGATATGAGAGAAAAACGAGAAGGGATGGTTCTCTTTACCGAATTATTCTGAATTTAGGGCATAAAGTTTCTTATTTCTCACCGATATTGATTAGAATTGAGTAATTTTGCAAAATCAATATGAATGAAGTCAATATGGGCAAGATCATAGTAGCCATCGATTCGTTCAAAGGTTGCCTGACATCTGCAGAGGCTAATCGAGCAGCGGTAGAGGGTATTCTCGCAAGAATGCCTGAGGCTGAGGTGTTGTCGATTCCCGTCAGCGACGGCGGTGAAGGTTGGCTGGAGGCGTTTAGGAGCCCTACCCTCTCCCCAGTAGGGAGGGGAACTAGCCCTACCCCGACCCTCCCCAGTAGGGAGGGAAGCCCTACCCCAACCCTCCCCAGCAGGGAGGGAGCGTTGGTGGAGGTGGATGTGAGAGATCCGCTCATGCGACACATTATAGCACCGTATTTGGTGATGGGCGATACGGCTGTGATTGAGATAGCCAAGGCAAGTGGGCTAATGTTGCTCCACGAGGAAGAGCGCAATCCGATGATTGCAACCAGCTACGGCACCGGCCAGCTTGTTGCTGATGCCATTCGCCGAGGATGCAGACATATTATCGTTGGACTTGGCGGAAGTGCGACAAGCGATTGCGGGATAGGCATGCTTCGTGCCATCATCGACAACTTTGCCAAACACGGATCATGGGACGATGTGCACGAGCTTGATGCCGTTCACTTCACGATTGCCACCGATGTCACCAATCCTTTGTGTGGAGAGAACGGAGCCGCTCATGTGTTTGCCCCACAAAAGGGGGCCACGCAGGAAATGGTCCAGTTGCTTGATGCCCGTGCCAAACGATTTGCCGAAGTCTCTGCCAGACACTTCGGCTACGATTGTCAGAATGAGCCTGGTGCAGGAGCCGCAGGCGGACTTGGCTATGCGTTCTTGCAATATATGAATGCAGAACGTCGGTCGGGCATCGACCTCCTGCTCGACACGATTGGGTTCGACAGACTGTTGGACGATGCTTCCCTCGTCATCACAGGCGAAGGAGCCTCCGACCGACAAACGCTGATGGGCAAGGTTCCTTATGGAATCCTGCAACGTGCCAAGGCGCATCAGGTGCCCGTTGCCCTAATAGCAGGCCGCATTGAAGACCGTCAAGAGTTACTTCATGCCGGCTTCTCGCAAGTGTTGTGCATCAACCCACCGAATCTGCCCGCCGAAGAAGCCATGAAGCCAGAAACGGCGAAGAGGAACATTTTCGATACAATGCAGCTTCTCGCATATTCTTAGAAGCCAACATCAGAAGGCGGATGGCAAGAGATGTCAGATCGCCTACTTATTCAGTTTGTTCCAGACCCACAGAACTACTACGGCACCGATAACGGCTGTACCGATGTTACTGAACCAGCTGGGTTGCCAAGAAATACCGAGCAGTCCCAGCAACCAGTTGCCGACGACACCACCTACGAGTCCGAGGAACAGGTCAATCCAGCAGCCTTTTCCTTCGCCGCCGGTAAGTTTAGCGGCGATGAAGCCAGCCAAGATTCCAGTGATAATTGCTTCAATCATAATTACTTCAATTTTAAAACTATATTCTATCAGTTATTGTGAAGACAACAAGAACAACTTGGAACAACATGTAGTTGTTGATGGTTCTTTCTCCGCGTCGCTACGAAAGCGGCAGAGCCGAGCGGCCTATGTTGCCTTTGAAAATGTTATAAGCAATAGTGTTTTCTTACAGCGCCCTGCATGCATTGCGGAGCCATGCCTGATGATCTTCATCGAGGTAGGGCGAGAGGGTGTCGTAGACACGCTGGTGATAGGCGTTGAGCCAGCTGATTTCCTCGGGCAGCATCTCTTCGACGATGATTGGCGTGAGGTCGATGGGGCAGAGCGTGAGGGGATCGAACTGCAGGAACGGACCAAACTCGCCTTCCATGTAGGGTGTGACGAGCAACGTGTTCTCAATGCGCACGCCAAAGCGACCGGGCAGATAGATGCCGGGCTCGTCGGTGACGGTCATGCCTTCGACGAACGGCGCCGGTTTCCATTCCATACGGAACTGGTGAGGACCTTCGTGAACGTTCAGGTACTGCCCTACCCCATGACCAGTGCCATGCAGGTAGTTCAATCCTTCGCGCCACATATACTGACGGGCAAGCACATCCATCTGCGTGCCGGCAGCACCGCGCGGGAAGATGCAACGCGAGAGCTGGATGTGGCCGCGTAGAACAAGTGTATAGATGTGTCGCTGTTCGTCGGTGATGGGACCAACAGCGATGGTACGAGTGATATCGGTGGTGCCATCGAGATACTGTGCACCACTATCGAGCAACAGCAATCCCTTGGGAAGCACGGGGATATCGGTCTCAGGCGTAGCCTCGTAGTGAATGATGGCGCCATGCTGTTCGTAGCCGCAGATGGTGTCGAACGAGATGTCGCGGAAGCCTTCCTGCTCTGCACGCAGGGCTGTGAGTTTCTTGTCGAGCGAGATTTCAGTCTCTCCACCAGCCTCAACAGCAGGCTGCAGCCATTTCAGAAACTTCACCATCGCCACGCCATCCTTGATCATCGCGCGGCGAAACCCCTCTATCTCAGTAGGGTTTTTAATGGTCTTCATCGTTGCGATGGGCGAGGCGCCGCGCACGATTTCGCGCTGCACAGCCTTCATCAGCGTGTAACTCGTCTCGTTGGGATCAAGCAGGATGTTATACTCGAAGTAGTCGTGCAGGCCGCGAACCACGTTCTGATAGTCGTCGACATCAACGCCGCAGTCGTGCAAGTAAGCCTGAATGTCGGCTGGCAACTTCACCTTATTAATATATAAGGTAGTGCGCGTCTGCGAGATGAGCAGATAGGAGACGAAGACGGGGTTGCAATGCACATCGCTGCCACGGAGATTGAGCGTCCAGGCGATATCGTCGAGGGCAGAAACAAGCATACCATCGGCGTGCTGCTTGCGCAGGGCTTCACGGATGCGACGCAGCTTCGAGGGCGTTTCCTCACCAGCATACTTCAGCGGATGAATCTCCACGGGATTCATGGGGATGGCGGGACGGTCGTTCCAAATGAAGCGCAGCGGGTCGTAGTTGGTGCGTAGCGTCAGTCCACCCTCCTTGCGCAGGTCGGCGATGAGCTCTTCGATGAAGGCTGCGGAATTCGTCATTCCGTCGGCCGCTACCTCCTTCGAACGGCTGTTGCGGAGTTCCTGGCCAAGCCATTCGGGAATCGTTGGCGTGCCGGGCATCTTCAACTTCATCAGCTGGAACTCCGTGCCCCGCAACTGTTCTTCTGCAGCGAGGAAGTAACGGGAGTCGGTCCAGAGGGCGGCACTCGTCATCGTGACGACGGCCGTGCCTGCCGAACCGTTGAAACCACTGATCCACTCGCGTCCTTTCCAATGGTCGGGCACGTATTCACCGTTATGCGGGTCGGTGCTGGTGAAGATGTAGGCAGCCAGGTTTTCGCGCTGCATCTCCGTGCGCAGCGCCTGAATTCGTTCGTTGATAGTCATAGGCTTTGTTGTTTGATTTCGAGATATTTGTTGATTACATTTACTGACAGTTGCTCGGGCTGAGTGAGCAGGGCGGTGATGCCGTGCTGGCGCAACAGCGACACGATGAGTCGCTTCTCGTAGACGAACTTCTCAGCAATGACATCGACCACCTCCTGCCCCTTGCCTCTTGGCGTGAGTTCGTCCTCGAAGAACACCACGAGCAGACGGTGGCGCTTAGAGAGCTGCTGCAAGTAAGGCAGCTGGCGTCGCAGGGCGACAAGCGTGGTGAAATTGGTGTAGAGCACGAGCAGCGACCGCTTCGTGATGTGCTTGTTCACACTGACGCACAGCGCACTGTAGTCGGTCTCGCCAAACTCCGTCTGCTGGGCATGGAGCACCTCCATGGCCTTTTGCAGATGGCCTTGCTGCCGCTCGGCACGCAGGAAAGTGTCTACATGGTCGGCAAAGGTGATGATGCCGGCACGGTCGTCCTTCCGCATCGCCACGTAGGAAAGTGCTAGCGAGACATTGATGGCATAGTCGAGGAGCGTCATGCCGCGGAAAGCCTGCTGCATGACACGTCCCTTGTCGATGATGCTGTAGATCTGCTGTGAGCGCTCGTCCTGATAGACGTTCACCATGAGCTGATGCCGTCGGGCCGTGGCGCGCCAGTTGATGGTGCGGTAGTCGTCGCCGACGACGTAGTCCTTGATTTGTTCGAATTCCGTGTGATGGCCCACGCGGCGGATGCGCTTGATGCCCTGCTCCGTGAGATTATTATGGATGGCAAGGAATTCGTACTGGCTGAGATGAGCAAAAGAGGGATAGACTTTCACCTCCTGGGATTGCCCTGTGGTGAAGCGCCGTTCGGCAAGGCCGATCAGCGTGCGGGCAAAGAGGCGGATGTGACCGAAAGAATAAATGCCCCGGCGCGTGGGACGAAGGTGGTAGTTGACAGATGACTGAGGACCGTCTACAGGTGGGATATGGCCGGGGGCAGTGAGCCCGGCGGGCACTTCGTCGATGATTTCCACCCTGACGGGAATGCGGAAATGATTTTCGATGGTGATGCTGACAGCATTGTCGTCGCCATTCGAGAAGCGGTCGGCGCAATGGCGCGTGGCCGAGAGAGTTGGCTGACTTTTTGCCCAGGGCCAGTAGAGCAGAACGAGGTCGGCGGCGAGCAACAGCAACAGCGCAAAGAGCATGCAGCGCCCGATGGTGAACAACGGGAGCCATAGGTAGCCGCCAGCAATCACTAAGATGACGACCGTCATGGCAATATAGAATCTGCGCGTCAAAAACACTCTAAACTGGGCTCTAGGTTCTAGTTTCTGGTTTCTAGTTTCTAGTTTCGAACTACTCTAAAACTCTCAACTCTAAACTGACTCTAAACTCTCAACTCTAAACTCTCAACTAGCTCTCAACTACTTAGGAACTTCAACTCTTTCGATGAGGCACTGCGCGACCTTCAGCGGCGTATGGCCCTCCATCTCGGCCTCAGCATTGAGGATGAGACGGTGCTGCAGGATGCTGGGCGTGACCAGCTTGATGTCGTCGGGTGTCACGAAGTCGCGTCCCTGCAGCAGCGCGTAGGCTTTCGATGCCTGCAACATGGCCACCGAGGCACGCGGCGAGGCACCGAGGAAGATGGCTTTCGACTGCCGCGACAGTTGCACGATGGAGGCGATGTAGCGCAGCAGCGACGGATCCACGAACACCTGCCGCATCAGTTGGCGCAGCTGCAGCAGTTCGTCGTGCGTGATGACAGGCTTCACATCCTGCAGCCGCGTGAAGGCGGCATTTTCATTGTGATGTGCCAGGATGGCCACCTCCTCATCGAGCGACGGATAGCCCATCGTGATTTTCATGAGGAAACGGTCGGTCTGTGCCTCGGGCAACTTGTAGGTACCCTCCTGCTCCACGGGATTCTGCGTGGCGATGATGGTGTAGATGTCGCCCATGCGACGCGTCTCGCCGTCGATGGTGACCTGCCGTTCCTCCATCACCTCGAACAGGGCCGCTTGCGTCTTGGCTGGAGCGCGGTTGATTTCGTCGACCAGCACGATGTCGGCAAAGACCGGACCGGCATGGAAGTCGAAGGCCTGCGTCTGCATGTTGAACACCGTCGTGCCCAGCACGTCGCTCGGCATGAGGTCGGGCGTGAACTGGATGCGGCTGAAGCGCGTGTCGATGAGTCGGGCGATGAGTCGCGCCAACAACGTCTTGGCCACGCCCGGCACGCCCTCGATGAGCACATGGCCGTCGGCGAGGATGGCGGTGAGCACGAGGTCGACGGTGGCTTCCTGTCCCACGATGACGTGGCTGATGCTTTCGCGCAACTGGCGGATTTTCTCCGCAAACTGTGTGAGGTCGATTCTTTCTGTCTGTTCCATTTATCTGATTCTCTTTGTTATTTCATTCATTTGGTTGACGTAGGTCTCCATCGCCTTCCGCGTAATCTGGCTTTCATCCAGGTGCAGCCGGCGCAGGTCGCTCAGCAGCGAGGCCACCTCGTCGAGATGCATTCCTACAGCATGTGCCAACAGAGGGATGTTCTGATTGTCCTCAACCGTGTCGGTGATGTCGATGTTGAGTAGTCGGCGCAGCTCCTCGGCAAAGTAGGTGAACTTCTTCAGCGTGAGGTCGCGCCAGTCGCGGCGTTGTTCGTAGAGGCCGGCGATGAGGGCGACAAACTCCTGCGAACGGTCTTCGGGACTTTTCACCACCGGCACGGCACGCTGTCGGCGGCGGGCGGTGAAGAGCAGGAACGCCAGGCAGGTGAGCATCGTCAGATAGAGTGCCCAGCGCAGGGGCCTGTGGGTGAGGAAATAGCGCAGCGGCGAGCCTTCCACCGCATCATCGCGGGTGGGCAGGTAGGCCGTGGAGCGCACCACGGGCAGGTCCTTCACCTCGTTGAGGATGCGCAGCACGTAGTCGCGCCCTTCGTCGTCGAGGATGCCGTAGTTCGTGAAGAGCAGCGGCGTGGAAGCCAGGAAGACATGGCCTTTGCCGATAGGGAAATCGACAGCCATCATCCAGGCATCGCTCTTCGGACTGAAAGCCAACACGCGGTAGTCGCGCTTGACAGTCTTTGATGGCGTTGTCACCTTCTCCTCGGAGGTACCTTCGATAGAATCGAGGTCGAAATCTTCCTGCAGATGGCGGCTGCCCAGCTGCGGATAGAGCATGAACGTACGCGACCAATAGGGGGTTCCATAGCGTTTCCAGAGGATGAGCGAGTCGCGCTTGTAATGCTGGGCAAGCCCCATTTGCATAGGCTCCGAACTCCAATCGGTAGTGGCATAGACGCCCATCGTGTCCTCCACCTGACTGCAGAAGCCATGAGCGACAAGGATGATTTTGTTGCCGCGCTCAGCCATTCGCAGCATAGTCTTGACGTCGATGTTCTCCAGATTATAAAGATGATCCGCCACCACCAGCACGGTCTGCCTGCGCGTCGTGTCGGCTTGCTCCAGCTGGTAGAGGGTCTGCCGCGTCACCCGGTAGCCGTTGGGCAGGGTGGCCTTGAGCACGCTATCGAAGAGTTGGCTACCGAAGGGCTGCGTGCTCTTCGCGCTGAACGACGGATGCCAGTTGAAGCGGCGCGGCATGCGATACTCGGCCACGAACACCACGGCGAGGAATGCCACGATGCAGAGCATGTAGACGCGTGAGAACTTCATGCCGCACCTCCTTCCTGGCTGAGCCTGAGCACCTCATCATAGAGCCCGCGCGTAGCCTCGAAATTGCCGTAGCGCACGCGCAGGAAGTGCTGCGTGAGCAGGCGGAAAGGCTCTGAGGGAAACTCGCGCACATACTGCGTGGGTGTCTTCGACGGTTGCCAGTCGATGCGCCCCGTGTCGCTCAGCCGTCGCAGCGTCTTCAGATAGACGTAGCGCACGGCCTGACGGTAGTCCTCCTGACTGAGGGCACGGCTGATTTCAGCATTGAAGTCGATGCCGTAGATGTTGTCCGGCAGTTCTTCCTCCTCAGCAGCAGTCTTTCGGTTGCGCATGAAGAGCTCCGGGCGATATCGATAGAGGAACCATGCGATGAGCCCTATCACGACAACGCCGAGGAACATCAGCACGGCATTGCGCACGCCCACCGAGAGGCTGCCGCCGAAGAAAGAGTCCACCCATCTGAGGAACTTCTGCACCAGCCAGTCCCACAGCGACTCCTGCTGCGCTACGAGCTCGCGGTTGTAGTCGTAGGCAGGATTCTGCTGCATCGCATGAAGCTGAGCGGTGTCGCAGGCCAGGGTGTCGGTGAAAACTGACAAAATGCGGCTATTGGTTTACAGGTTCTCAAACTTGTCGATGTCGGCCTCCACGGTGACGTGGTCAATCTTCTCGGCAGCATGACCATACTGGTAGGCCAGGCCGATGGTGGGCACGGCGTAGCAGAGGAACGTCACGAACGACTGCAGCACGGAGAGCAGGAACACCATGAAGCCGAAGCCCGTCGTGCCGACGAAGCTCTCGGCATCTTCCTCCATTCCAAATGCGGCCTGAGCGCCGAGGGCAATGCTCCACGGCAGCGAGATGATGCCCGAGACGATACCTACAATCAGTCCCAGCACAAACATCACGGCAAAGATGCCGCCCCACGTGCGGAAGCCCAGTCGCATTGCCTTCTTCAGAGCTCCCATCAGCGTGATTTCGTCTTCAAAGAGATAGATGGGCGTCATGAGCGAGATGGGCACGAGCACCACGAGCAGCGCGATGTAGATGACCGCCAGGAAGAGCACCCGCAGCGCAGTGCCCAGTACGAAGACCAGCGCCCCAGCCACGGCACTCACCAGCAGCCCCAGCAAGAGGGCGAAGCCCAGCAGCTTGAACGAGCGCTTCAGCGCAGGCATGAACACGGGCTTAAACTCTGCCCACATCAGGCCACGCAGCCGATTCTCACGCTCGCCATAGACGCGCATCAGTCCGTAGACAACGGCGCTCAGCAGCGGATAGCCCACCAACAGGGCCACCAAGACTCCTCCGAACGAAGAAGCCAATTCCACAAGCGTTTCCGGCGACACTTCATCGCCGATGGCGGCCAGATGCAGCACACTGTTCAGGTAGCCATTCATGGCCAACCCCATGACGAGGGCCACGGGCAGCATGAAATAGGTGATGTACTTCAGCAGCGGCTTCAGGTTTTCGCTGACGAAGGCGAACGTATCGCTGATTTTCTCGCCGAACTGGCGGACCTTATACAAGGGAATTTTCTGTGTTTCCATTTTTTCTTTTAATAGGTAAGACAATATAATAGAATATGACAAATGCGAGCGAAGAGAGGATAACCGCCAGCCGCACGGCGTCGGGCCACTCGGTGTGGCGGGTGCAGAAGCCTTCGATGAAGCCTGCCACGACGAACAGCGGCACCGTGCCCACGACAATCTTCAGCGAGCGGCGCGCACCACGGCGGAACGACTCCAGCCGCGACAGCGTGCCGGGAAACAGCCAGCCGTTGCCCAGCACCACACCGGCCGCACCGGCCACGATAATGGCCGAAATCTCGAGCGTGCCGTGCAGCCACACGGCGAGCATCGACTCCGTGCCCAGCCCCTGCTGGAAGAAGAACGTCTGGAACGAACCCAGCATCACGCCGTTCTGAAACAGGTAGTAGCCCGTGCCGACCGATGTCAGCAGGCCCATGGCAAACACCACGAACGACACCCAGATGTTGTTCAGCGTGATGCCGAGAAACATGTCGGTCTCGTTTTCCGACCCATACACGCCCATCGGCTCACCCTTCGCGATGTTCTCGAGCGTCATGTCGACATAGCCGTCGCCCAATATCACACGGCAGAACTCCGCATCACCCAGCTGCGACACCACACCGATGAGCACGCTCACGGCGAAAATCGCCAGCGACACCAGCAGCGCCCGCCGTTCCCGGTGCATCGCCAGCGGCACCTCGTGGGTCCAGAACGTCACCAGGCGCGACCACCGTTCGCGCTTCGACCGATACAGCTCGTTGTGCAAGGCCGAAGCCAGGTTGTTCAGGTACATCGTGATGCGCGACTGCGGATAGTGGCTCTGTGCGAAGGCCAGGTCGGAGGTGGTTTCCACATAGGCATCGGCCAGCTCGTCGGGCGACACGCTGCTCACATCGGCGACGATGCCCTCCGTGGCACGCCATTTTTCGATGTTCTGCCGAATGAAAACTACTTCCTTCATCGTTTTTCGTCTGTTTTCATTGCAAAAGTAGATATTATTTTTTAATTTTGCAAGCGAAACAGGAAAAAACGTCAATCACAATGGCTGACATCATTACCGGACAATACGTCAAGATCACGCAGACACCCGCCAGCATCAGCGAGCGCATGGCCGCCCAACTCATCGACTGGGTGGTGATGCTGGCCTACTTTTTCTTGATGCGATATTTCTTCGACATGGCTGGCCTGTACAGCACCAGCCTCATCCTTCTATTCATCATACTCCCCATCCTGTTCTACTCGCTGCTCTGCGAAGTGTTCAACAACGGGCAGTCGCTGGGCAAGCGCATCATGAAAATCCGCGTCGTGATGAAGGACGGCTCCACGCCCACGCTGGGCAGCTACCTGCTGCGCTGGCTGCTCTGGACGGTCGACGGCCCCACCCTGTCGTTCCTGGGCGTGCTGGTCATCCTCATCAACCGCCACAACCAGCGCCTGGGCGACCTCGCCGCCGGCACGATGGTGGTGCGCCTCAACAGCTACTCGCGCCTGCAGGTGTCGCTCGACGAGTTCCGCCACCTCAGTCCCGACTACCGCCCCACCTATCCGCAGGCCGCCGACCTCTCGCTGGAGCAGGTGAACCTCATGAGCAAGACGCTGGAACTCGACATGGACGACCCGCGCATCTCAGCCCTTGCCGCCAAGGTGCGCCAGACGCTTGGCATACAGACCGTCCACGAACGCAGCGACGTGTCGTTCCTCTGGCAACTCGTGCGCGACTACCAATACTACGCACTCGAGGAGATTTAAAGTGCTCCACCCCGGGGTGGGGCACTTGTGTTTTGGTAATTACATACTTTTAGGCCCTACAGGGATTTTATCCGCTACGCGGGCTTCGAAAAACATAATAAAACCCCAAAAACCAAAGAAAACAATTGGCTTTTATCTGTGTCTACCCTAAATGTTTTTTCCTGTTTTTGATGTTTTCTTTTGTTTTTTAAAGGCGCGAAGCCTATCATGAGCTTAGGTTCAAATTCTATATGGTTTCCTGTATTTTTTAGATTAAATAACATTTCACGGCGAAAAAACTCTAAGCTCTAAACTCTAAACTCTAAACTTTTTTGTAATTTTGCAGTCGAAATAAAAATTTTCAAAAAACGTAAATCAATAAATCGTAAATCCGTAAATCAACTATGGCATTTTTAACTAACGACAAACTCGTCATCGTCGGCGCAGCCGGCATGATCGGATCAAACATGGCCCAGTCGGCTCTGATGATGGGCCTCACCAACAACCTGTGTCTCTACGACGTGTTCTCACCCGAAGGCGTGGCAGAGGAAATGCGCCAGAGCGGCTTCGACGAAGCCACCATCACCGCTACCACCGATGCCGAAGAGGCATTCCGCGGTGCTAAGTACATCATCTCCTCTGGCGGTGCTCCTCGTAAGGAAGGCATGACACGCGAGGACCTGCTCGCCGGCAACTGCAAGATTGCTGAGGAACTGGGTAAGAACATCCAGAAGTTCTGCCCCGACGTGAAGCACGTCGTCATCATCTTCAACCCCGCCGACCTCACCGGTCTCGTCACGCTGCTCTATAGCGGACTGAAACCCTCACAGGTAACGACCCTCGCCGGCCTCGACACCACTCGTCTGCAGAGCGCACTCGCCAAGAAGTTTGGTGTGAAGCAGAGCGAGATCAAGGGCTGCGCCACCTATGGTGGTCACGGCGAGCAGATGGCAGTGTTCGGCTCTCACGTAGAGATTGCCGGTCGCAAGCTCATCGACATCATCGGTACACCTGAGTTCCCCGCTGAGGAGTGGGAGCAGATGAAGAAGGACGTCACCCAGGGTGGTGCCGCTATCATCAAGTTGCGTGGCCGCTCTTCGTTCCAGAGCCCGTCTTATCTCTCTGTTGAGATGATTCGTTCGGCTATGGGCGGTGAGCCTTTCCGCTTCCCCGTTGGCACATATGTGAAGACCGACAAGTACGATCACATCATGATGGCCATGAAGACCACTCTCGACGCTACGGGTGCCCACTTCGAAGTGCCTCAGGGTCTGCCCGAGGAGAACGCCAAGCTCGATGCCAGCTATGAGCACCTCTGCAAGATGCGCGACGAGCTCGTGACGCTGAACATCGTACCGCCCATCGCAGAGTGGTCGAAGATCAACCCGAACCTGTAATCAATTAATAATTCATAATTGATCATTAAAAATGCCGTGCAACTCGTTTGAGTGCACGGCATTTTTTGTTTTTACTTGAATTACCGAAATATAATTACCAAAAAATAATAATTGATATAAATCTCATAAGCAAACTCCCTCTCCTGGAAAGCATTGAGTTCGGGTTGCGGGAGCATTGACCTTGTGATGCAAGAGCATTGAGGTTGTGGTGCGAGAGCATTGAGGTTGTGGTGCAAGAGCATTGAGTTAGTGAGGTGGGAGCATTGACATTGTTCTGTAAATTAATTTAATTTGTGCAGTAAATTAACTTAATTTGCGCGGTAAATTAACTTATTTTACTTGGTAAATTAACTTAATTTGCTGAATAAATTAAGTTAATTTACTTTTCAATTTAAGTTAATTCATGAAATGGAAGCATTGCTTACGGTTCACGAGACGATTGCTATAGATAAACAAAAGCAATGCCCTCTGCTATACAGAGCACTGCTTTACTTTGAGGAAAACAAAAAAGTTGTCCCTTGTTGTTTGAGTTGTCTTTTTTAAAACAAATGGTGTTATTTAAAACAACTCAAACAACAAGGGACAACTTATCGAACTATAGGGCAACGATCACTTGATCTTCAGCACGGGAGCAATTTTGTTGCAGGGGGCAGGGAGTGTGACGACAAGGCCTTCGGCAGTCTGGCGGGCTTTGACTTTGCCATAGCCGAGAAGCGTGACGCTGCCGACCTTGCGACCATAGGGGTTGCCTTTGCGCAATGACTTGATGACGAGCTTACGATTTTCCGGCCAACTCATTGCAGTTACATATAGCACACGGCCCTTTTGGTTGAAGCGGATGTCGCGATAGTCCATGTTCGAATACTGTCCATCGTTGAAGCCTTGCGCGTTGAGGGCGATGCTCTTCTCGGCCACAGGACCTTCGCCGAACACCTTCCAGGGGCGTGTGTCGAAGATGCTCTCGCCGTTCACCGTCATCCAAGCCTCGAGGTCATCGAGCACTACTGCCTCCTTTTCATCATAGGTGCCATCGGCGCGCAGGGGGATGGAAAGCAACAGGTTACCATTCTTCGACACGATGTCGACCAGCATTTTTACTACCTGTGCTGCGCTCTTATATGACCCACGCTCATAGATGCTCGTGTTATAGTGCCATCCGCCAATGCAGTTGCAGGTCTGCCAAGGCTCATCGACGATGTAGTTTGGTGCTCCACGCTCCACATCCCACGTCAAAGCCTTGCGCTGCTCTTCATCGAGAATCTTACCAAACACCACAGCCCGCGGGTTGCGGTTATAGAGATGCGTGACAATCTTCAATCCACAATCGCTGATGGCATGGAATGGCAATACCGTTGCATCGAAGTAGATGAGGTCGGGTTGATAGCGATTGATGGCATCGAGCGAACGATCATAGAAATTAGTGACGAACTCCTGCGAGGGAATAGCGGCCCCGTGTGTCCAGTCCCACTGCTGGTGGATGGCTCCATTCCACCAGGCCCGCTCGCTCATGGGATGTTGTTGCTGGTAGAGCTGCTGTGGGTCGAAGCCTTCCCACCACTTGCCCTTGCCATCTTCCTTCGTGAGATGACCATCGTAATAGACGCCTGCCTTCGAGCCGTTCAGGTCGTAGCGCTGCGCGGGTTCATACCACGTCCATGCATGATCGGCGTGGAAGGAGATGCCCAGTGGCAGACCAGCCTTCTTCGCTGCCTTCGCCCACTCATCGAGGATGTCGCGCTTCGGACCGATGTTCTTCGAGTTCCAGGGCTGATACTTCGAGTCCCAGAGGTCGTAGTTGTCGTGGTGATTGCCCAGCACGAAGAAATACTGTGCACCACAACGCTTGTAGCGTGCGACGAGTTCGTCGGGATTCCATTTCTCTGCCTTGAAGAGCGGCAGCACGTCCTTGAAGCCGAACTCCGAAGGATGGCCGTAGTGCTCCACATGGTATTTATACTCACGCGTACCTTCCATATATAGTGAGCGGGCCATCCAGTCGCCGGAGCCCTCCACGCATTGCGGTCCCCAGTGAGCCCAGATGCCGAACTTCGCGTTGCGAAACCACTCGGGCGTCTGATGCTGGCTTAGCGACTGCCATGTAGGTTGATACTTGCCCGTCTGCATCGGCTCGTGAGCCTCCGACACGGGCACTTGGTACTGCTGCGCCGAGGCCGTTAGGCTCAGGGCGAAAAGCAGGGTTGTGATGGTTGCTTTCATGTCTTATAGTTTCTAGGTTCTAGGCGGCACGCCGCGTCCCTACATGTGGGATCAAAATATATAGCCACCAAATAATTAATTATTCATTATCAATTCTCAATTACCATAACCATGCCACCACGGGCAGGCAGGGGGACGGCTTCAGGCAGCGAGTTGGGATGAAAAATGATCCAAGGAGTCTGTTCATTCCCTGCAGAGAGGGGACTACCCGAGTCGGCAAAGCAGGTGATGTTCTTGAACCCTTGAACCTTTGAACGCTGCGAAGCAGCTTTTAAACCTTTTATCTTCTTCAGGCCCTTCAGGCTGACGGTCTGCTGTTCGTCGCGCCCGTTGAGCATGCCCACATACCACTTGCTGCCACTACGGCGAGCCATGACAACGTATTGTCCGGGATAGCCGTCAATCAGACGCGTCTCTTCCCAAACGGTCGGCAGCTGGCCAAGGAACTGCTGCACCTCCTTGGGCTGCGCGAGGAAGCTCTCGGGGCGGTCGGCCAGATGCTGCAATGCCGACTCGAAGACTACCGTCAGCGCCAGTTCATGGCCATGAGTGGTGATGTGTGGATGCTGCGAGTCGCTAAAGGCGCAAGGCGTGTAGTCCATCGGTCCGATGACGTTGCGTGTGAAGGGCAGCATGCAGTTATGAGCCGCAGCCTTTCGGGTGAACGTCGGCACATTGTTATACCATTCGGCACCATAGACGCCCTCCGTGGAGAGGAGGTTCGGCCACGTGCGTTGCCAGCCGCGAGGAATCGTAGCACCATGGAAGTTCACCAGCAGATGATGGCGGGCGCCACACTCCAGCAAGTCTTGACAGTACTGCATGTTCATCTGGTTATCGCCGGAGAAGAAGTCAATCTTCACACCTGCCACGCCGATGCGCTCACACCAAGCGAACTCTCGCTCGCGGTCTTCAGGCTTATTCAATCGGAACTTCGGTCCCGGTGCACCATCAATCCATCCCACTGAGGAGTTATACCATATCATCGGCTTCACGCCCTGCTGACGAGCATAGGCCACAGCGTCTTCGATGGTCTTGCCATCCTTCATCTCGTCCCATTCGGCATCGATGAGCACGTAGGGCAGATGCAACGTCACCGCCATATCGACATACTTCTTAATGATGTTGTAGTCGTTAGAGCCGTGGTTGTAAGCCCAATAGACCCACGACACCACACCGGGCTGAATCCAACTGGTATCGGCAATTTTACTCGGCTCGGCCATGTCGGTGATGAGTGTAGACTCAACGATATCGGCCAGCGAACCCATGATGACTACACGCCACGGCGTATGCCACGACCCTCTGATTTCAACTTCGTTCTGATCGGGAACGACACGATAGAGTTCGCCTTCGTTATGGAGACACGATGCACTCTGTCGCGATTCAATGTTCGACTCGCTGATGAGGGCATACACCGTCTGTCCATGCCGATGGTCGGAGAAATCGAACAAGGCGGGATAGCCCCAGAGGTTTGACGGCTGGCGTCCCCAGCCCGCACTAACAGGTTTTCCATCGAACGCAAGTGGGAAGAAGCCTTCGTAGGCATCGCTCCACGGCTGCACCCAACGGGGTGTTCCATCGGGGATTCGGAATGCGGTTTGTTCTAACCAAAAGCGGCAGGGGGGCAGATTCTCCAATTCATAACGAAAGGCGATGCCGTCGTTGCAAAGTCGCATGACGAGCACTTGCTCTTGCCCTTCAGCATCGCGGAAGGTATAGCGATATTCGTTATATTGGTTGGTGCAGTGGAGACGCTTGCCTGCCAGCATCGTGTAATCCACATCGACACGACGTCCCTCCCCCGACGCAACGAGGGAAAGAGAGGCTGGTCTTCGTTTGCCATCAGCAGACAGAGACACGCCAACATCGGCAATTGTCAGCACTTGTCGGCCCTGATAAAGCACGTCGAACCCGTTTGCATGCGGTTGCAACCCAATGCGACCGTTCGGCGAATGGGCCGGTGCTGCCACGACGGACACGCTGCAAAGCAACGCCAACAGCGCGGCTACTGAAACACCCAAAATAGTTTGATTCTTTCCCTTCATAATGATCGGTCTTTAAAACTTAGTCAAAATGCGGAACACCTTGCCCGGAGCGGCAGCCCACTCGTCCAAAGCCTTTTGTGCCTCCTCGGGAGTTACCTCGCTACTGATGAGACGGTCGACGGGACACGTGCGGCGCTCCATGTAGTGGATGACGGCACGGAAGTCCTGCGGCAGGGCATTGCGCGAGCCACGGATGTCGAGTTCCTTCTGGACGAAATACTTCGTTTGGAACGACACTTCGCTCTTGGCATAGCCGATACAGACCACACGTCCCGTGAAGGCTACTACGTCGACAGCCATCTGATAGGTGGGTGTGCTGCCCACAGCCTCGATCACCACATCAGGACCAAAGCCACTGGTCATTTCCAGCAAGCGAGCGTTCACATCGTCGGTCTTCGTGTTCAGCGTGTAGCTCGCACCCATCTCACGTGCCAGCTGCAGCTTTTCGTCGTCGATGTCGGCAGCAATCACGGTGGCACCACGCAGGGCCGAGCGCACCACGGCACCCATGCCCACCATGCCACAACCGATGACGAGGACCACGTCGCTATCGGTCACCTGTGCACGGCTCACGGCATGGAAGCCCACGCTCATCGGTTCCACCAGTGCACACTCACGGGGTGTGAGCAGTCCGGCGGGAATCACCTTCTCCCACGGCAGCACCAGTCGCTCGCGCATCGAGCCATTGCGCTGTACGCCCAGCGTCTCGTTGTGCTGGCAAGCATTGGGACGTGCATTGCGGCACGAAGCACACTTGCCACAGTTGGTGTAGGGATTCACCGTGACCACCATGCCGGGTTTCAACCCTTCCGGCACCTCGCTCCCCACGGCCTCGATGACGGCTCCCACCTCATGACCGGGAATGACGGGGAGTTTCACCATCGGGTTCCTACCCAGATAGGTGTTAAGGTCACTGCCGCAAAATCCAACATACTGCAGGCGAATCATCACATCGCCTGCCTTCATCTCTTGTTCGGGGACATCGACAATCTGCATCTGCCGTTCCCCTGTTATCTGTATTGCTTTCATATCTATATGGTTCAAATGCGCTGCGCGCGTTCAAGGTTCAAAAGTTCAAGGTTCAAAGTTCAATATACTATTCGCTCATATTTTTAATATACGGTAGCTCAGGTAGGTTGCTGAAGCCATAGAAGTGACAGGCGTTCTCGCCGAGGAAGAGGCGTTTCTCGGCTTCGGTGAGTTCGGGTGTCTTCACGACGAAATCGTACGACATGCGATAGGTGATGGCGGTGATGGTGCGAGGATAGTCGGAACCCCACATCAGCTTCTCCATACCCACCAGGTCGGAAGCCTCCTTGATAGCTCGCACGGCCGACGGGAAGGGATAGAACTCGCTGTTATAAAGCCAGGTGATGCCGCCCGACTCCACCATCACATTCACGTTGCGTGCCAACGATATCTGCTCGCGCCACGCTTCGTTCTCCCATGGCGGCGACTGCGGTGGATTGGCCATACCCAGATGACCGATGGCGATGCGCAGACGCGGACATTCGGAAATGACCTCGCGTAGCTGCGATACTTGTTCCATGCCATCTTCCAATGTGATGGAGAGGAATACATCGCGTTCTTCCATCAGGTGGAACATCTTCATCATCTCCGGCGACGTGAGCGGCTTGCCCAACAGGCGATGACCGGGAATAGCAATGCCGCGGAAGCCTTGCTCCTCGATGAGCCCACGTGCTTGTTCATAAAAGCCATCGTGCAAGTAGTTGACCATGCCGCAGGTAAGGAAGCGGTCGGGATAGCGTTGGCTGACCTCTGCTAAGTAGTCGTTCTGTATGCCGTCGATGAACTCCTGTACGACAACGGCTGCTGCCACTTGTGCATAGTCCATGTTCGAAAGAAACACCTCGGCAGTGTTGCGCCCGTCGATGATGAATGGCGGTATCATCTGCACCTCCTCACCAAGGAAGAGCGAGCGGCCATTCTTCAGTGTGCGTATCGGCAGTCCGTTCCACGAGGTGTCCTGCCGGAGCCATAAGTGGCTATGTGCGTCTATGATTTGATAGTTCATATGTTAGAGTTGAGACGTTGAGAGAAGTATATGAACCTTTAAAAGGTAATCATAATTATTAATTATCAATTATCAACTATCAATTATTAACTGTTCTTCCATCTTACACGCTGTTGGTCACCAATGATTTCCTTTACTTTTTCTACAAGCTGCCAGTCGATGGGCTTCTCCACATAGCTGATGCTGCGCAGCACATTCGCGGGCGAGGCACTGCTGAAGAGCGTTGTGGCGATGCGCGGCGAAAGACTAACGGCAAACTGAATGGCGAGTTCCTCGATGGGATAGCCCTGAGCGGCACAGTATTCGGCAGCACGCTTGCAGGCATCACGCAGGCTTTCAGGAGCGGGATGCCAGTCGGGGGCTCCGCGCGACGAAAGCAGTCCCATCGAGAACGGCGACGCATTGATGACGCCTATGCCGCGTTGCTCGAAGTAGTCGAGATAGTCGGTGAGCATATCGTCGTTCAAACTGTAATGGCAGAAGCAAAGGATGCTCTCCACCGTGCCTTCCAGCGAGTGGTCGATGACCCACTGCAGGTTCTCGGGCTGCAGGTCGGTGATGCCCACATGGCGAACAATGCCTTCGTCGCGCAACTTCACGAGTGCAGGCAAGGTCTCGTCGACCACCTTCTGTAAGCCGCCAGGCAGAGCAGCCTGGAACTCGATGTCGTGCACATTGATGAGGTCGATATAGTCGATGCCCAGTCGCTCCATGCTCTCATAAACGCTGCGGGTGACTCGCTCAGCCGAATAGTCCCACATGTTAACGCCATCCTTGCCATAGCGGCCCACCTTCGTGGAGAGGTAGTACTTGTCGCGTGGAATCTCACGCAATGCCTTACCCAAAACCATTTCGGCCTTCAGATGGCCATAGTAGGGCGACACATCGATGAAGTTAATGCCATTATCTACGGCTACATGCACAGCACGAATGCCTTCTTCTTCGCGGATGCCGTGGAACACACCGCCGAGCGACGATGCGCCGAACGACAATGCAGAAACCCGCATTCCGGTTTTTCCAATTTCGTTATAAACCATATCTATCTTGTAAATTGATGACTGATGTTTCGCAGAGTGCAATTTTCCCTCCCAATGGCGGGCTGGTATATACACCTCTTAACCCTTCTCAACAGCGCGAAGCGCCTCTTAACCCTTCTTAACCGCGCGAAGCGCTTCCTTTAGTTCTTTCCGTGCGGAATGGCGAACGAAGACGGGTATGCGACTCTTGTCGACGGCTGTCGTCACGGTCTGTCCACCCTCATAGTGCTGGCCGGTGTAATAGTCGTCCCAGCCACCTTTGCAACGGGGCAGATAGGTCTTCCACTCGGTTACACCCGGCTCGGTGATGGGACTCACCAGGAGCGACGGTCCGAACATATACTCGTACGACTGGCGCAAGGCCTCAGGATCGTCGGCGAAGTCAAACACCAGCGGGCGCATCAGTGTATAGCCTTCTTTGGCAATGCGCTCGGCACATTTCTCAATATAGGGGCGCAAGTTCTCACGCTCACGCAGACAGCCGGCGATGATTTGCTGAGCCTCTGCGCCGTAGTTCCAAGGCTCGGTATTGCTCATATAGCCATGCACGCGCATCAGCGGCAGGAACACACTTGTCTCAATCCAGCGCAGCATGCGTTCGATGTAGGCGGCATCGTTGTATTGATTGCCAGGACGGAAGAAGCCGCCGGCATCGTAGGTCCACCAAGGCACACCCGCTGCCTGCACTCCCAGTCCGGCTACAATCTGCCGGCGGAAGGTCTCCCAGTCGTTGCCCACGTCACCACTCCACAGGGCGGAGCCGTAGCGTTGAATACCAGGGAAGCCGCTGCGAGTAAGGATCATCGGCTCACGACCAGCCGCCACCAGTCCTTCATAGACCGTCTTGTTCACCAGCAGCGGATACACATTGCGCACCAGCTCGCCCGACCAGCGGCCAGCGTTCACGCGCCGTCCAGCCAAGTCGTCGTTCTCCGGCTCCGTGGCATCCTGCCACCACGCATCGATGCCCAGTGGCACGAGCCGCTGGTTAAAGTTCCGCCAATAGGCTGCAGCAGCAGAGGGATTGAAGAAGTCTATCCAGTCGGTACCGGGGATATAATAGTCAGCCGCCAGCATTTCGCGACCCACCTCCGAATTCTTATCAATCTTCGACCAAACGCTCAACATCAGTTTGATTCCCATCTTATGAAGGCTGTCGGTAAGCAACTTCGGGTCGGGATAATGGTCTTCGTCGAAGCGCATGGCATTCCAGCCATACTTGCCCCACCACTGCCAGTCCTGCACCAGCATGCTCACGGGCAGCTGTTCCTGCTGGAAGCGGTTGGCAGTCTCCAGAATTTCCTGCGATGAGTGATAGCGCTCACGGCAGTGGATGTAGCCCAGTGCCCAGTCGGGCATCAGCGGACACGGACCTGTCAGCTCGCGATAGGTAGCGATGATTTCATCGGGCGTTCCGACGAACACGGTGTAGTCGACGGCTTTTGCCACGGGCGAGCTGAACGTCGTCTCATCTTTCACGCGGTCATAGTAAAGCACGGGGCGGTCGTCTCTTGTGAGCTCGGCCGTGAGCGTGTGGCGTCCTGCCTCCAGATGCACAATCTGCGATGCCGTCGGCGGCAGCCAGAGGTTTTGCATGTTGATGACCGTCTGTCCGTCGATGACGAGGTTATGACGGCGCGCCATCTTCTGTCCTACATCGAGCAGCAATGCGTAGTCGCCAGCCTCAGCGATGTCGAGGGTGGCTTCGAAGATATGACGTTCGCGCACCTCGCGTCGACCACCGGAGGTCGAGGTGACGTTCACCACCTCACTCTCGCCTGCCCCACTGCGCTTCACAAGGCTCACACTGCGGCTGCAGGGGTTGAACTCCGTCAGTCCGTAGTTGTTCCACAAGATGCCGTAGCCCTTACTCGAGATGAGCATGGGCAGCGAAATCTGCGTGTTCACCTGCGTGAGTCGTCGCGACAGGCCACGCACATTGCTGAAACCATCCTGGAACTGTCCGAGGCCAAAGAGGCATTCGTCGGCCGGTGAGGCAAAGGACAGCGTGGCGGTGCCGTCGTGCAACTGGTGGCGGAGTGCCGTGAACACGGTCCGTCCCCGTTTGTCGAGCACGCGCAGCGACTGTCCATCGGCGCCAATGCTCACCTTCAAATCACTGTTCTTCACTTCGTCGTGCTTCACATACAGCCAGTCGGGAAGTTCGTCCAACCCTTCCGCGATGGATTTGGGAACGGCCTCGCTGTTGGTGTATTGCACTCTGACTGCATTCTTTGCAACCATTTTCACTGTCAGCCGTCCGCCAGCAGCCATGCTTGCATCACTGCGCACGGCTCCTGCTGCCTGGGCACTAAGGCTGCACATCCCCACTACCAGCACTGCCAATAGTGTTGAGAATAAACTTTTCAGATTTGTAGATTGATCCATGTTGCAAAAATAACAAAAAAACAGGACACATCAAAGCATTTCCCACGCTTTTTCGTCCTCGTGTAACATAATTGAAGGAAATTGAAACCTCCTATAAAATAACCCAACTACCATGAGTGTAGGGAATAAAGGATACAAAGGGGAGAGGTTCTAATGGTTTATGACTGCAAAGAGAAGATAAAATAGTTGAAAAGCAGAAGCGCTGAACGGTTGAAAGGTTGAAAAAGATGAAAAATCTCGGTGCCGTCATCGCGATAGTCACAGGATTTTTATAATTTTGCAGCCCGAAAGAAGCGCGAAGGAACTTCGCACGTAAACTTGTAAATCGTGAATCGCAAAGTGAATATCGAAGAACTATTCCTGCAATACTATCGGCCGCTGTGTCTGTATGCCCTCCGCTTGTTGAGCGATTTAGACAGGGCAGAGGACGTCGTGCAGGATAGCTTCGTGAAAATCCTGGAACGCCCTGCCAGCATTTCCCATCTGCCGGAGAGGCAAGTGGCTGCTTACCTCTTCCGTATCGTGCGCAACCGCTGTGTCGATGAGTTGCGCCGCGACGAACAGCAGACCGTACTGTCGTTGGAAAGCCCAGGGCATGGCGAACTGCCCGTAAAGCAGGAGGATATGGACGAGGCAGTGGTGGCCGCACGCCTCTGGACGGCCATCGATGCCCTGCCCAACCGTTGCCGAGAAGTTTTTCTCATGGCCAAGCGCGACGGCATGACCTATCGTGAGATTGCCGAGGAACTTGGCATCTCCGAACGTACCGTAGAACACCAGGTGTCAAAAGCACTCCGTCTGTTGCGTTCTACGGGCAAAGATTTCTTTCGTCTGTTGTTGTTTCTGTAGTGCCAAGGTAATGCTTCCTTGGAAAGAATCGCCTGAAAAATGTAGGGACGCGACGTGTCGCGTAACTGGACCATGCCTTTCCACCTACAAAAACGCGACACGTCGCGTCCCTACATATCATTGCCTTTTTGGGACTAGAGCACCGTGTTCGCGGAATTTCACTATGGTAAAAAGTTCTTTTCACCACAATAAATTGCTCTTTTGACCATAGTAAATGACCCGTGAAGTATATTTTCTGCGGTTTACAGCTATTTTTTTACAAATCAGGAATAGGGGTTTTCGTGTCTTTTGCCGTTATAAGGGCTGAAGTCAATTGATTTTCAGTGAATGCAAAAGAAGAAAAAAAACGGAAGACATGAAGAAAAAAATAATCTTTCTAATATTATGGATGTTGCCGGTGGTGGGCTGGGCTCAGGGCCCAGCCACTATCCGACAAGTGATGGACGAGATGCACCGCACGCGCGGCGTGAACTTCGTCTACGACTCGTCACTCAACGTGGGGCAGGCGTACAAGGGCCCCGATGTGAAAGCGCTGCCGCTGAAGGAGGCGCTGCAAAGGCTGTTCCGAGACTCGGGCATCGGCTACACCATGAAGGGGAAGTACGTAATGCTAAAAGCTTACCCCCAGCCCCTCCCTAAGGAAAAGGGAAAAACGAAGCGGTGGACGGTGAGCGGCTACGTACGCGATGAACAGGGCGAGACGCTGCTGAATGCGACTGTCTTCGACCTGACCAGTGGCCAGGGCACGATGACCAACGAGCATGGTTTCTACTCACTGACGTTGCCTGAGGGCGAGCATCGGCTGCGCGTGAGCTACATCGGCTTTGAGGACAAGACAGAGACCATCAGCCTGAATGCCAACCGCTCCCACCTCTTTATATTAAAAGAGAACGCGCGCGTGAGCGAGGTGGTGGTCACGGCCGACCTGAACTCGCCCGTGGCGGGCACGCAGATGGGCAAGCGGTCGCTGTCGCAGCAGGACATCAAGACGGAGTTCTCGCTGCTCTCGTCGCCCGACGTGGTGAAGACATTGCAGCGTCTGTCGGGTGTGCAAGAGGGTATCGAGGTGGCCTCGGGGCTCTATGTGCACGGCGGCAACAACGACGAGAACCTCTTCCTCATCGACGGCACACCGCTCTACCAAATCAACCACTCGCTGGGACTCTTCTCCTCGTTCAATGCCGACGTGGTGAAGAACGTAGATTTCTACAAGAGCGGCTTCCCTGCCCGCTATGGCGGCAGGCTATCGAGTGTCGTCGACGTGCGCACGAACGACGGCAACTGGGAACGCCTGCACGGCTCCTATCGCATCGGAATGCTCGACGGAGGGTTTCAGCTGGACGGACCCATCAAACTGAAAAGCGAGAAGCGGAGGGAGGAGAATGGAGAGGTGCGCGGTGTAGACTTTGGCACCTCCTTCAACATCGGGCTGCGCCGCTCATGGCTCGACCTGCTGACTCGGCCTGCCTTCGCCATTGCCAACCTCTACAACGACGAGGAGAAGATTACGCTGGCCTACGACTTCTACGACCTGAACGCAAAACTGACGCACATCTTCAACCGACGGTCGCAAATGAATCTGAGCATCTACAACGGACAGGACGCGCTCAGCACGAAGGACGACTGGCGTGAAGCCTGGAATGGTGAAGACTACAGCCGCCTGAGCTATCGCGACGTCTACAAGAACCGATTCCGCTGGGGCAACCTGAACGCCGCGCTGAACTGGCGCTACCAGTTCTCGCCGAAGCTGCTGGCGAACTTCACCGCCGTCTATACCCACAACCGCGCCTCGCTGCTCACCACCGACGACGAGCAATCCTTCGACGAAGAAGACAACATAAACGACCATACCTACATTGAACACAACTACCGCTCCACCATCAGCGATCTGGGCTACCGTTCGGAGTTCGACTACCGACCATCGCCGCACCACCACATCCGCTTCGGCCACGACTACACCTTCCACCAGTTCCGACCGCAGACACGTTCGCAGGTGTATCTGTGGGATGTGCAGGAGGAGGCCGACAGCCTCACGGGCAGCAGCCATAACCACCACGCAGCCCATGAGCTGACTGTCTACGGCGAAGACCAGCTGACACTCAGCGACCGCTGGAGCCTGAACGGTGGCCTGAACCTCTCGCTCTTCGGCATCAGCGGCAAGGCGTTTGTGGGCGTCGACCCGCGCCTTGCCGTGAAATACCAGCTGCGCGAGGACCTCTCGGCCAAGGCTTCCTACACGATGATGACGCAGTATGTACACAAGATTTCAAACTCCGTGTTGGAGTTGCCCACCGACTACTGGGTTCCAACGACTAAACGGCTGCGCCCCATGCACTCGCAGCAGTGGGCAGCAGGCATCTATTGGAACCCGCGACTGCGCAACCACGCGAGCCTGACACTCTCGCTGGAGGGCTACTATAAACTATCGCGCAACCTGTTGCAATATAACTCGTGGGGCGGACTGGTGCCGCCAGCACAGAGCTGGGACCAACTGGTGAGCGTGGGCCGCGGCCGCTTCTACGGACTGGAGCTCGACGCGCAGTATCGCACGAAGCGCCTGCAGGCCGACCTGGCCTACACGCTGTCGTGGAACGAGCGCCGCTTCGACGACTTCTATGAGAAGTGGTATCCCGACAAGTTCGACAACCGTCACAAGCTGAACCTCTCGCTGCGCTACAGCTTCAGCAAGAAGACGCAGATGTATGCCGCCTGGACCTACCACACGGGAAACCACATGACGTTGCCCACGCAGTATGTGCAGATGCCCACGCTGCCGAAAGGGGAGGCCTACCCCCAGCCCCTCACTGAAGGGATGGGAGTCTTTGCGGACGGGTATACTCATGGGGAATTCATCTATGAGCGGCCCAACAACATCACGCTGCCTGCCTATCACCGGCTCGACGTGGGCTTCAACTTCCACCACACCACGAAGCACGGCCACGAACGCATCTGGAATCTCTCCGTCTATAATGCCTACTGCCACCTGAACCCGCTATGGGTGGACATCGAATACAAGGAACTGAAGGAAAACAAGGTGGACTTGAACGGGCACGAGAGCTTCAGCGTGAAGACACGTGGCTACATTCCCATCATCCCATCGGTGAGTTACACGATTAAGTTTTAAAAGAAAAAGACGATGGTTACACGATTATGTTTTAAAAGAAAATGACGATGAATACATTAAGACGATTTTTAGCCAATAGTCTCAGCATATTAACGCCCCCTTCCTTAGAGAGGGGCTTGGGGTGGGCTGCCGCCTTGTGTCTTGGGATGGGCCTCACCTCCTGCACCGACCACTACGACCTGGGTAAGTTGCAAAACCCCTCGAAGCTGGTGGTCTATTGCTTCCCGGCTACCGACGACACCACCTACATCAATGTTACGGCCAGCGTGGGTGTGAAGAAATTCACCGACACACGTGGCATCCGTACGCTCGACGACGCACAAGTGACCTATCGCGTGAACGGGCAAAAGCGGCCTGTGCATCAGCTCTCGGCCCTGCTGCCGGGCGTCGACGATGCCAAAGGCGTGTTCTACGTGCTTGGAGGTCATCAGCCTGGCGACCGCGTGGAGATTGTCGTCAGCCACCCCGACTACAGCGAGGCCACGGCTGAAGCCACGATGCCCGAAGCAGTGCCGGTGAGCCTCGACCGCGTCGTTCCCACTACGGAGTACGACCCCGATTGGTATGACACCCGTACTTTTCACAAGCTGCTCGCCACCTTCACCGACCCTGCCGCAACGAAGGACTATTATGCCGTGCGCGTCTGCGAAAAACAATATGCCGGTTCGGCCACGGGGCACGTCTACGAAGGCGGACAGGAAATCAGCACGTGGCACATCAGCAACATCGACGACTACCGGCGCCTGTGTCAGCAATATCCCACCATCGTGTGGGAGGAGGAGGTGAGCGACTCCACCATCAGCTGGCCCGAGATTGTCATCAACGACGAACCACTGCTGAATCCGCTCAGCGAGATAGACTCCGACTTCGGCTTCTCGTCCGAATTCTACGGCGGCTTCTGCATCTTCAGCGACGAGCAAATCAGCGGTCAGACCTACACGCTGCATCTGAACATCCCCACCTACAATCACCGCGGAGAGGAAAACTCCTGGGGCGAGGCTTACAGCGTGTTGCTCTACCGCATCTCGCCGGAGTTCTATCGCTTCCTGAAGTCGTACAACGACATGGCCAACAACGAGTTGGCGCAAGGAGGCTTCGCGCTGGTGCCGCCCACGCTCTCGAACGTCAGCGGCGGCTTCGGCCTGCTCGGCACCTATGCCACGGGCTGGAGCGACTGGAAAAGAACAGAATAAAACCAAATAAAAATGACGATGAATACATTAAGAAGAATTCTCATCAATCGTCTCAGCTCACTGACAACCCTTCCCTCAGTGAGGGGCTTGGGATGGGCTGTCGCCTTGTGGCTCGGGGTGGCCCTTACCTCCTGCACCGACGACAACGACGAGCAGCGCATCAGCGGCGTGCAGGCTTCGGTGGAAGCACCCGTGCTGACCTTCTACATAGAGAACACGGGCGGCAACGACCTGCTGGCCAATGCCGACGGGCTAAGTGTGTTCTGCAAGGAGACGGGCGAGCCGTTGCCTTTCACCCTCGGACAGGCTGAGGTGATGTTGTGGCAGCACAGAGAGCCAACGAACGTCAACGTGCTGACCGTCACGCTCCCCACACCTTATCATAGTAAGGACGACAAGGAATTTGTCTACACCCTCGACCCGACGCTCGCCATCCTGACCGACGACTTGAGTCAGCCCGTCGAGGTGAAGACCTTCTACGACTACGACCTGCACTACGAACACGACGACAACGGCCTGCGCACCGCCGTGGTGGACTACAAGCCCAAGAGCATCAGCTTCGGCTACCATGAGCTGCAACACGACACGTTGCACGTCATCGCAGAGGACAGCTACCCCTACCTGCGCGTTGATGGCGACACGCTTCGTGTGCAACTGCGATTCCCAGCTGCAGATGCTCCCTTGCCCCAGCTGTCGTGGGACGACGAGTCACAATGCTGGACGGGCGACGCCATGCAATGCCGCATGCAGCTGGACGGACGCACTATCGCCCAGCCGCACGAAACCATCGCCACGAGTCATCACTCGGAACGAATCGTCACCGACGAAGGGCTGTTGTGCGACAGCATCTACAACGCCATAGACCTCAGCTTTCCGCTGCCCTACATCTACGGCATGGAAGAAAGCTACACGCACAGCCATTTCCGCTTTACGCTCTCCATGCAAAGCCCGCAACTCTTCGGCGACAACCATGAGCACTCGCTGCAGCTGTTGCTCAACCAATGGAAAAGCGACATTGAACGTAAACAAATCAATGTCTGGCAGACATACCTCGACGGCCAAGAACTCGACACACCATCCTACTATATTGGCTACCCATATCATATAACTCTAAACTGGAAATAAAAACCATCTGCAATATGAAAACCGACGACAAGCAAAAACAACTGGAAGACTTCGTGCTGAACCATTATCAGCAAGGAAAACTCGACACGCAGAAGGCTCTGCGCAACGTCAAAGAGCGGCTGCAGCAGAGGGAAGACCAACGGCAGGAAGTACGCATCGTTCCACTCTGGCAACGCTTGCGCCATATTGCTGCCGCCGTTGTGCTGGTACTGGTCATGGTGAGTGCCTACGCCATCTATAGGAGCAACGCTAATCATCAGTCTCCATCGGCCACCACGCCGCAACCCACCGCCATCACCCAGCCTGCACAGCCTAAATCCTTCCACTTCGACAACACGCCCATCAACCAAGTGCTCGCTGAACTCGATGCCTACTACGACCTGCAGCTCAGTGCCAGCGACACCACCAAGCACCTCTCAGGCGACTTCGAAGCCGAGTCGCCCGAGATGCTCATCGATATGATTGAGCAGACTCTGGGAATTGAGATTAAGCGTAGCGAGTAATCCTATTCGCTTATAGCAGAACAGTGTATTACAGTAGGGGAAAAAGTATATAATTAAACAAAAAATGAGTAGCGGCTCCCTTGCCACTACTCGTTCAATCTTTCTTAGTTCGCCTGTTCCGAGAGGAACTTGATGCGCACGAGGCGAATCTCATCCTCCGAATACTCGGGGCCGAGCTCATCCTGTGCCGTGTCGAGGTCGTCGGTGTCGCTCTCGCGGAAGTAGTCGTAGATGTCGTCAACATGGTCGTCATCCATGACTTCCTCGAGGAAGTAGTCGATGTTGAGCTTCGTGCCGCTGTAGACGATGGCTTCCACCTCGCTGAGCAGTTCGTCGAAGTCGAGTCCCTGTGCATTGGCGATGTCGTCGAGTGCCACTTGCCGGTCGATGCTCTGAATGATCTTCACTTTCAGCATCGACTTCTTGGCAACGGTGCGCACACGCATGTCCTCAGGTCGCACGATGTCGTTTTCTTCACAATAGGTGCGGATGAGGTCGCAGAATGGCTTTCCATAGCGCTTCGCCTTACCAACGCCGACGCCCTGAATGTTCTGCAGTTCCTCGAGTGTCACAGGGAACATCGTCGCCATCTGATCGAGCGAGATATCCTGAAAGATGACGTAGGCCGGCAGGTCGTATTTCTTTGCCATCTCCTTGCGCAGGTCCTTGAGCATGGCGATAAGTGTCAGGTCGAGGGCGGTGCCAACGCCGTCCATGTCGACATCGTAGTCGTCGTCGTTGAACTCGGTGTCTTCGACAATCATGAACGAATGCGGGTTCTGCAGGAAGCGCTTACCGGCAGCCGTCACCTTCAGCAGGCCGTAGTTCTCCACCTCCTTGCGCAGATAGCCGGCGATGAGTGCCTGACGGATAACAGGATTCCAAATCTTGTGGTCTTCGTCCTCGCCTTCACCAAACTCCTCCAACTGGTCGTGCTTATGAGAAACAATGTCGTCGGTGGCATGTCCGCTCACGAAGTCGATGACGTAGTCCTGCCGGAAGTTCTCCTTGATGGCAAGAATGGCCTTAAGCACGATGATGAGAGCGTCCTTGCCCTCGCGCTTCTCCTTCGGATGCAAGCAGTTGTCGCAGTTCTGGCAGTTGTCCTTGTCGTATTCCTCACCGAAGTAATGCAACAGCATCTTACGACGGCACACACTCGACTCGGCATAGGCGGCTGTCTCCTGCAACAACTGGCGACCGATGTCCTGCTCGGCCACGGGTTTTCCTTCCATGAACTTCTCGAGCTTTTGCAGGTCCTTATAGGCATAGAAGGCGATGCAGATGCCCTCGCCGCCGTCGCGGCCGGCACGTCCCGTCTCCTGATAGTAGCCTTCGAGGCTCTTCGGGATGTCGTAGTGGATGACGAAGCGCACATCAGGTTTGTCGATGCCCATGCCAAAAGCAATGGTGGCGACGATGATATCGATGCGCTCCATCAGGAAGTCGTCCTGCGTCTCGGAACGTGTCTGCGAGTCGAGACCAGCATGATAGGCGGCAGCCTTGATGTCGTTGGCCTGCAGCACGGCTGCCAGCTCCTCCACCTTCTTTCGCGAAAGACAATAGACGATGCCGCTCTTGCCGGGATTCTGCTTGATGAAACGGATGATCTGCTTGTCGATGTCCTTCGTCTTCTGCCGCACCTCATAATAAAGGTTCGGGCGGTTGAAGGAGCTCTTGAACTCAACGGCTCCAACGATGCCCAGGCTCTTCTTGATATCGGTGCGCACCTTATCGGTGGCTGTGGCCGTGAGAGCAATGACCGGGGCGTTGCCGATGCGGTTGATGGTTGGGCGGATATTGCGATACTCAGGTCGGAAGTCGTGTCCCCACTCAGAGATACAGTGAGCCTCGTCGATGGCATAGAACGAAATCTTGATGCCCTTGAGGAACTCTACATTCTCGTCCTTGTTCAGCGACTCGGGAGCCACATAGAGCAACTTCGTGCGACCTTCGCGCACATCGTCCATCACCTGCTGGATGGCTGCCTTGTTCAGCGAGGAGTTCAGATAGTGCGCCAAGCCCTCCTCCTCGCTCAGTCCATTGATGACATCCACCTGGTTTTTCATCAGTGCGATGAGCGGTGAGATGACAATGGCTGTGCCTTCCATGATGAGCGACGGCAACTGGTAGCAAAGACTCTTGCCACCACCTGTCGGCATGAGCACGAACGCATCGTTGCCTGCCAGCAGATTGCGGATAATCGCCTCCTGATCGCCTTTGAATTTGTCAAAGCCGAAGTAATGCTTTAGCTTGGTTGTAAGGTCTTCTTGTTTTGTCATAAGGCGTTGGGGTGTATTAGGTTATTTAGCTGACCATGAGGTGTGCGCCCTCTATCTGTGAACGGGCGTATTCCAGAGTCACTTCAAACTTCTTGCGTTTGCGTGAAGGCATCTCGAACATGGCATCCATCATCATGGCCTCAACGATGGAGCGCAGTCCGCGGGCGCCGAGTTTATATTCAATGGCCTTGTCGACGACGTACTCGAGGGCCTCGTCGGTGAAGGTGAGCTGAATACCATCCATGGCAAACAGCTTCTCATACTGGCGAACGATGCTGTTCTTGGGTTCCACGAGGATGCGTCGCAGCGCTTCGCGGTCGAGGGGTTTCAGATAGGTGAGCACCGGCAGACGGCCGATGATTTCCGGGATGAGACCGAACGACTTCAGGTCTTGCGGCAGGATGTACTGCATGAGGTCGTTCTTGTCAATCTGCCGCTGGTTCTGCACGGAGTTGAAGCCCACCACGCGGGTGTTCAAACGCTGTGCAATCTTGCGTTCGATGCCGTCGAAGGCGCCACCGCAGATGAACAAGATGTTACGGGTGTCGACATGTATGTATTCCTGATCGGGATGCTTTCGACCGCCCTGCGGTGGCACGTTGACCATTGTTCCCTCAAGCAGCTTCAGCAGTCCCTGCTGCACACCCTCGCCGCTGACGTCGCGGGTGATGGAGGGGTTGTCGCTCTTGCGGGCTATCTTGTCGATTTCGTCGATGAAGACAATGCCGCGCTGGGCAGCCTCCACATCGTAGTCGGCCACCTGCAGCAGACGGCTCAGGATGCTCTCCACGTCCTCGCCCACATAACCGGCCTCAGTGAACACCGTCGCATCGACAATAGTAAAGGGCACGTCGAGCAACTTCGCGATGGTACGTGCCATCAGGGTCTTGCCCGTTCCCGTGGAGCCTGCCATGATGATGTTCGACTTCTCGATCTCAACATCGTCGTCTTCGGGCTGCTGCAGACGCTTGTAGTGATTGTAGACCGCCACCGAAAGATATCGCTTGGCTTCATCCTGGCCAATGACATACTGGTCGAGGTATGCCTTGATCTCTGCCGGCTTGGGTACTTTCTTCACTTTAAACTTCTCGTTCGCCTTGCCTTTCGCGCCCTTGAGCATGCCCGTTGAGCGAACAATCTCATAGGCCTGCTGAGCACACTCGTCACAGATGAAGCCGTTCAGACCTGTGATGAGCAATCTTACTTCTTTCTCGTTTCTTCCGCAAAAATTACAAACTTTCTTCATATCATCTTATCGGAGAGCCGCCACACGAAACTTTTCAGCAGCAGCTCCCGCAATCAATCACATAATGTTTTTTACTTCTTGACCAACACCTGGTCAATCATGCCATATTCGCGAGCCTCCTCGGCCGTCATCCAGTAGTTGCGGTCGCTGTCGGCCCACACCTTGTCGAACTCGGTGTGCGAGTGGTAGGCGATGATGGTGTAGAGTTCTTTCTTCAACTTCTGAATCTCGCGAGCCTCAATCTCGATGTCGCTGGCCTGACCCTGCACGCCGCCCATCGGCTGATGAATCATCACACGGCTGTGAGGCAGAGCCGAGCGCTTGCCTTCCTTGCCTGCCACAAGCAGCACAGCAGCCATCGAGGCAGCCATGCCTGTGCAGATGGTAGCCACGTCGCTCTGAATGAACTGCATTGTGTCGTAGATGCCCAGTCCGGCATAGACGCTGCCGCCCGGCGAGTTGATGTATACGTTGATGTCCTTGCCCGGGTCGTTAGCGTCGAGGTAGAGCAGCTGTGCCTGCAGCACGTTGGCCGTGTAGTCGTTCACCTCGGTGCCGAGGAAAATCACTCGGTCCATCATCAGGCGTGAGAACACGTCGAGCTGCGTGACGTTGAGCTGGCGCTCTTCGAGGATATATGGATTCATGTACTGTGCCTGTGCGTTCATCACGTCGTCGAGCACCATTCCGTTGATGCCCAAATGCTTGGTAGCATATTTTCTAAAGTCGTTCATGCTTTAATTACTGTTTTTTGTTCTGATTACTTCTTATTTTTCACGTTTCATTCACAGATGAAGCAGGTTATTTCGGTCCTTTCTCTCCTTTCGTGCGAATTTCTTAAGAACAAAGTTAAGAAAAAAAATGAGAAAAACGCCATCATCAGCAATTTTTTTTCTCATTTTATGTTTTTTTTTGATAAAAACAGCGGGAATGCACCACATTTAGCACATCCCCGCCTACCTTATTGAAGATTTAAATACGATTCTTCCCAGCCAATCTTACTCAGCCATAGCCTTGTTGAACTCGTCGAGCGAGACGGTCTTCTCGTTCAGCTTCACGACGTTCTTCATCACCTCGATGAGCTTCTGGTCGATGGCACGATCGACGAATCCCTGAACATTCTCTTCCTTCTTCAGCATGTCCTGAGCGTAGTTGTCGAGATACTCGTCGGGAACATTCGACATGCCATACTGGGCGAACTGGGCACGGGCAGCCTCACGGGCGGCAGCCTTCACCTCTTCGTCGCTGATCTTGATGTCGTTGGCGCTGACGAGCTGCTCCTTGATGAGATGCCAAGTCAGTTCCTTCACGCTGCCCTCGTAGTTCTTCTCCACGTAGTCGTCGCCCTTGTCGGGGTTGTTCTGCTTCATGATGCGCTTCAGCAGCTCATCGGGCCACGTCAGCTTACCGGCCTTCTTCTCGCAATGAGCACGCAGGTCCTGCAGGAACTTCCAGTCGCTGTTCTGCTGCAGCTGAGCCTTGATCTCCTCGGCAACACGCTCGCGGAACTCCTTCTCGTCCTTCACGGCATCCTTGCCATACACCTGGTCGAACAGCTCCTGGTTCACCTCGGCGGGTGTGAAGCGGCTGATCTCAGTGATCTGATAGGTGAAGTCACCGGTGTGGAAGCCCAGGTCGGCCTTGTCGACCTTCAGCAGCGATGCCAGCTCGGCGTCGCTCTGGTAGGCCTTGCGGGGGTTGAAGGTGATGATATCGCCCAGCTTCGAGCCCTCGAAGAGCTTCTTCTGGTCCTCATCTTTAATATAAGTGGGCATCACCAGAGCCTCGCTGAGCTCAATGCCGTTCTCCTTATCCAACTCGCGAAGGTCGCCCTTCAGCATGTCGTTGTCCTGATAGTCGTCGGCCTTCTGGTAGCTGCCGCCGCGCGAAGCATACATGCGAACCTGCTGGTCGATGAGCTTGTCGTCGACATCGATGGTCAGGTAGTCAATCTTATCGTGACCGCTGAGCTTCACGTTGATCTCGGGAGCCACAGCCAGGTCGAACTGGAAGGTGTAGGGAGCGGGCTTCTCGATGTCGACAGACTCGTTGCCTTCGTGCGGCAGGGGCTCACCGAGCATCTGGATATTGTTGTCCTTCACGTACTTATACATCTCCTGGCCAACGACGCGGTTGATGGCATCCATCTTCACGGCCGTGCCATACATGCGCTTAATCATGCCCATGGGCACCTGACCAGGACGGAAGCCCGGCACGTTAGCCTTCTTGCGATAGTCTTTCAGTGTCTTCTCGACAGCCTCCTTGAAATCATTCTCTTCGACGGTGATGGTCATCAAGCCATTCACCTTGTCAGCGTTCTCAAATGTGATATTCATCTTCTTATTTGCGATTTACTATTTTACATTTTACAATTTCGGGGTGCAAAATTACTCATTTTTCCTCGAACCACCTAATATAATATAAAATTATTTGATTTTTTAACCTAAAAATCTATGCTTTCTTCGTTTTTGTTCGTCTCGATGCAACATTTGAAGGAAAAGGCAAAGCGCCTTCCGCCACTCATAACCCTTAGCCCTCCAAACCACTACTCTATGCAATAAGATTCTTATCACACATCGGTAAAGGTCACACCACAAAGTGGTAAAGGTCACACCACAAAGTGGTAAAGGCAACACCACACATCGGTAACGACGACACCGCATCATGGTAACAGCACTACCACATAGTGGTAACGGCTCTACCACATGCTGGTAACGACATTACCACATAGCGGTAACTACATTACCAGATTGCGGTAACAATTCTGGTAATGAAGCAATCCTTTTTTCCTTGCCTGAGGCGCAACGTGAATAGGCGAAAATAGAATCATCTTTCCCCTACATTTTCTTCTTCGGTTCCAGTTTGTATCTGAACGTGAGAGTGGCGTAGTGATGAAGGAAACTCCGTTCTGACTCAGTGTGAGTGGTGGCGGTGATGACGGAGCTATAGTCAGTTTCCTTGTTCAAAAGGTCGCGGACGGCGAAGATAAGTTCGGCGCGGTTCTTCAGGAACTTATACCTGACCTCACCATTCAGGACGAACAGGTTGTTGTTCATCGCTTCAGAGAGATAGCCACGATTGAGGTAGAAGTGTGGATCGAGGATAAAAGTCCACTGCTTCAGGTGATAGCGGACGTTCAGTTGTGTGGAGTAGCGGAAGATGTTATCCGTCTCTTGCGCCGCGTCGCTGTAGGCATAGCGTTCCCAATTGAACTGATGGAAAGACGAGATGGTCAGATGATCTATCTCATAGATAAGCCCCAGTCTATCCCTCAGGTGCGAGGACTGCTGGCGGTTGTAGCTGATACCCGTCTGCTCGTCCACCATTGTCAGGATTCCGTATGACGCATTCCTGTGTTCGGACAGCGTGTTCTGGAATTGAAGGTTCTTGGCCAGTGTGCGGTCGTAGCTCAGTTCCGCGCCCCAGCTGTTGCCACCACGGACGTTCTGCTTCTGTGCCCTGTAGCCGCCCGTCTGAGAATTGTAATGCAATACGGTGCCGATGGGGTCGTAGGTCTTAGCATAGTTCACGGCGATGCCGAAGGCCTGACTGCCACGGGTGAGCATGAAGTTATAGCGGAGGCTGGCATTGAGCGTGCGGGTGGTCGTGAGGCCCGGATTGCCTTCGTAGATAAACAGCGGATTGGTGTTGTCTGTATAGGCGATGCAGTCGATGAGGTCGGCAGGACGCTCGTCGTAGGAGACATTACCCTTTAAGCTCATCCGTTTGCGGATGCGGTAGGTCAGTTCCAGTGAGGGATGCAGAAGCAGGAGGCTGCGGCGGGCTATGGTGTCGAGGGCAGCACGGCGGTAAGAGGTGCGTTGCGATAATACTGCAAAAGACAGAACGGGTTTCAGGGAAAACTTTTGGAGCGTCAGGTTGGCGTCGGTTTTAAGTTCGTTGTGCCATTGGTTGTCAACTCTGCGTAAGCTGTTGCTCGTGTCAAGCATATCAGCTCGCCAGCGTTGCTCATTGCGGAAGTTGTGGTCGTAGGAAGACTTCCATTGTGCATGAAACATGGCTTGCTTGGTGAAGCCATGACTGAAGCCGAGCAGTGCGGTGGCGTTCAGGTGGCGGTTCGGAGCCTCGTAGCTTTGGCGGTCGGTGGCCTGCATAGCGGTCTGATGGTAGCGGTATTCGCCAACGGAGTTGCCGTGTTCCTTTGCGTCCGAATAGCTTACGCTGGCCCTTGCTGTGATGGAACCTTTTGGCGTGTAGTAAGTCAGGTTGCCGTCGATGGTGCCATTAAACAGTTTCGATGCTGACAAGGAGCGGAAAGTGGAAGTGTTGACGGGAGAGAGTGTGAGGCTTTCAAATGTCTGCTGTTCTAAATGGTTGTTGGTCTCGCCTCGTTCATAGCCTGCATGAGCCGTGAGAAACAATGTGCTTTTGGGACTCAGGTTGAGGAAAGCCGAGAAGTCGAGCGGTGCCTTGAACTGATGTTCGTAGCTGTCACGCTGGCTGTCAGTCTGCATGGGCGTGGTGCCAGGGAGAAAGGTCTGCGTGTTCTCCCAACTGGTTTGCGGTCGGTCAGTATGATTGGCGCTGGCACTGAGGGTCAGATAGTTCTCGCGATTCACCTTGAAGGACGGCCGCCAGACGTGCTTATAGCCCGCGGCCCCCATCTGCTGGCGCACGGCGGTGCCTCCGCTCTCACTCCCGAAACTGCCCATGGTATGTACCATTTCCCTTCTTGGCTCGTCGCCCACACGGCCGAACAGCATGACTGGGTCGGTGTCGCTCAGGCGCATGCCGTCGAGTTGAGTGCCATAGCTCTTGCCAGTATAGGCTGTTGCCTCGACGCTGCCATACCAGTTATCCATGAATCCCGGCTTGATGGTCACGTCGAGCACCTGCTGCTGATTGCCGTCGGCCACGCCCGTGCGCTCTTCCTGCTCACTTTTTCGCTCGTAGGCTTTCACGTCTGATACGGCCTCCATGGGCAACCGCTTCAGCAGCAGGTCCTCGCTTAGTGCCTCCTTGCCGTTCATTCTGATTTGTATCGGTTCACCGTTCCATAGCAAGTGGCCGTCTTGGATGCTGACGCCCGGCAGTTTCCGAACCAAGTCCAGCAGACGGTCGCCGTCTTCCATTTGGAACGCGCCGGGGTTGATGATTACCGTGTCGCCGCGCATATAGAAGCGTCGCTGTTGAGCCGTCACTTTCACCTCTTTCAATAGCACCTCACTGGGCTTCAGCAGGATGTCGTCGATGCGGATGGTATCGCCGCCATCGCTTCCCACCAGTCGGACACTGCCCTGTTTGTAGCCGAAGAAGTCGGCACGAATGGTGATGCGCGTCATGCCAGAGCAAAGGTATCGGAAGCGTCCCAGCGAGTCGGTATGCAGGATTTGGTTGAAGGTGCAAACATCTGGAACCACTTCTTCAATGCTCACCTTGGCACCGTCCAGCGGTTCACGGGTTTCAGCATCAAGCACTCGGCCCAGAAGAATGTCAGCCTGTGCGGTCTGCGTGCCGAGAAAAAGGCACAGCAAGGGCAAGATGCAGAGTATTCCGCATCGAAAACAGTTGAATGTCATAAGAAAAAGATTGTTTAGAAGTTAGCTATCATTTGGTCAAGGGTCACGGTGGGGTCGGTGACTCCAAAGCCTTCCTTTTTCAACTTCTGCTTTCGGTGTTGCACAGCAGAGACAGAAACGACATAGATGGCCGATAGGGCCGTATTCGAAAGGCGTAGTCTTGTGAGCATGCAAAGGCGGATGTCCTCTTCTGTGAATTGAGGGTGCTCAGCCCGCAGTCGACTGACGAAATTGCCGTCGGCGGTGTCGAGTGTCATCTCAATCTCTCGCCAGTTGCGGGCGTTGATGATGGTACGTTTGCCTGCTTTGGGTTCCAGCATGTCGAGGATTTCGCTCTTGTCCATGAGGTGCCCCCGCAGCATCGTAATCATCGTGTCCTTCTGTCGCAGGCGTTCGGCCAGTTGCTCGGCTTCGCGTTGGTGGGCGATGTGCTCTGCCTCATGGCGATGTTGCGTCTTAATGCGCCAACTGCGGAAGAGAAGACCGAGGAGCAGCAAAGTGAGCAAGAGGATGACGATGACAGCCGTCATCAGGCTTCGCTGCAGAGAAGCGGTTTTCATCACGTAGCCAGCAGCCAGATAGGTGCCCTGAGCGGTGTTGAAGGCATCGACGGAGTTTTTCCATTCTGTTTCAAAATCTGGCTTTCGTTTTCTGTTCTCATCGTTTTCGTCGAACAGACGCCGTGCCTCTTCGTACATTTCTGCCGGCACTTCCACTTCCGAAATGCTCGTGTAGGCCGTGTCGCTCTCGTCGTAATTGCCATGCCTCATGAAGGTGGCCGACATGAATTTCGGAGCAGGCAAAGCCAGAAGGCTGTCCAGACTTTGAAAAACGGAACCTTCGACCCCCGGCCTACTCTGCATGTTACCTTGGTACTTTGTTTCTTTGTTATCTTGGGCTACAATGACGGCCATGCGCTCTACTGTTGGAAAGTGAGCAAGGTCGAAGGGTGCATGGCGGAGGACGGCACAGCCATAGTCGTTTACCCAAGTCAGCAGCCAACGCCCGTCACTCCTTGAAACTTTTGAACCGTCGCGCAGCGACATTTCCTTAGTCCCCAGTCGGTAGTGCTCCAGTGCACGTGTCGCGTAAAGGAGTTGCGAGAAATTGTCTGTTTTCTGTCCAAGGAGCCGATAGGCGCGAAATGCCAGAGCATGGTCTTCGCTCACCTCGCCACAGTGGATGGCTATGTGCAGGAGCTTGTCGGCATTCAGGAGAGGGGCCTTCTCGTTGCCGTTACGACTCATGGCGTAGCAAATTCGCCCAAAGCGGCGCAGGTCGACTTTGTCATCTGCCGTACCACCGAGACTCGCGTGTTCAAAATATTGGTACACGCGCAGGAGCGTGCTGTCCCCCAGCAGAGGCTTGTCGTCAGACTTCCTGTGTGTCGTTTCGCGCTTGAAGCTCCACATGCTGCCTGACGACAGACAGGACGCCGTGTCAGCATAGCGCAGGTGCCACCGCTCTTCATGAACCAAAGCCCGCATGAGGTCGTACAACATCTGCGAATGTTCCGTCAGTCGTGACGTGTCGACCTTTGCCAACAGACGTCCTGTGCTATCTACGTCTGTGAAAACCATGTCTTCTGCCGCCAGAAGCAGTCGTCTCTGCGGTAAGTCCCGCATGTTCCATCCGATGCCACCCGCAAAGATCAGCAGTAGTACTGCAACGATGATTCCAATTGTCTTCCTTTTCATGTCGTTTGCATTTTGATGGTGCAAAGATACGGCATTTTTGAAACGTCCACAAGGAATTGGGGTGGAAAACGCTTTCCGCCTGCTATGATTTGATAATCAGCGGCTTAAGATTCAATTTTCCACCCCTTTTCCATCATGTAGGGTGGAGAATAAACAATGGGCAATCCTGCCATTTGTGCAGAATTGCCCATTTATTGTGAGTAAAAGTTGGCGAATGACAGAGAGCGCTACGCCTGCTCCTCGTGCTGGCGACGCTCTTCGTCGAAGAGTTGGAAGTTTTTCTTGCGGAGCTCAAAGGATTCCGTGAGGTATTTCTCGCGCACAATCTTGTTTTCAGCAAGTTGCTCGGGAGTGCCCTGGAAGAGGATTTTTCCTTCGAAGAGCAGGTAGGCACGGTCAGTGATGGCGAGTGTCTCGTCGACGTTATGGTCGGTGATAAGGATGCCGATGTTACGATACTTCAGTTGCCAGACGATCTGCTGGATGTCTTCCACAGCGATTGGGTCGACGCCGGCAAATGGTTCGTCGAGCATGATGAACTTCGGCTCGATGGCCAGACAGCGGGCAATCTCCGTGCGGCGACGCTCACCACCGGAGAGCTGGTCACCCTTGTTCTTGCGTACCTTGCCCAGACGGAACTCGGCGATGAGACTTTCCAGCTTCTGCAGTTGGTAGTCGCGCGGTTTTCCCGTCATCTCGAGCACCGACATGATGTTATCCTCCACTGACATCTTGCGGAACACCGATGCCTCCTGCGGCAGATAGCCGATGCCGGCACGGGCACGCTTGTAGACGGGGTATTGGGTGATCTCCTCGTCGCCCAAGAAGACGTGGCCGCCATTGGGGATGACAAGACCCGTGGTCATATAGAACGAGGTGGTCTTACCGGCTCCGTTCGGGCCGAGCAGACCCACGATTTCGCCCTGCTTCACATCGTAGCTCACGTCGTTGACCACCGTGCGTTTTCCGTAGCGCTTCACGAGTCCCTCGGTGCGAAGTACGAGATGCTGGTCGTTGGCAGGAGTTGCCGCCTGCTGTTCGTTTTGGCTGATATTCTCTTCCATCTTGATTATTTTTCTGCAAAGGTACAAAAAAGTTCAAAGTTCAAAGTTCAAAGTTCAAAGTTTTTTCGTAATTTTGCAGAGAAATAAAGTTTTTTTATGTTTATCATCAACTCACTCCACACTTTCGGCCGCTATCTGATGCTGATGGGTCGCACCTTTTCGGTGCCCGAGCGGTTTCGCATGTTCTGGAAACAATACGTGAAGGAGATGGCACAACTAGGTGTCGATTCTATCGGCATTGTGTTGCTCATCTCGTTCTTCATCGGTGCGGTGATCTGCATTCAGATGAAGGTGAACATCGAGAGCCCGTGGATGCCACGATGGGTGGCTGGCTACACCACACGAGAGATCATGCTGTTGGAGTTCTCGTCGTCGATTATGTGTCTGATTCTGGCTGGCAAGGTAGGTTCGAACATTGCGTCGGAGCTTGGCACGATGCGTGTGACGCAACAGATTGATGCACTGGAGATTATGGGTGTGAACTCGGCATCGTATCTCATCCTGCCGAAGATACTGGGACTCATCACCATCATGCCCTTCCTCGTTATCTTCTCATCAGCCACGGGCATCATCGGTGCATACGGTACGGCCTTTATCGGCCACATCCTCTCACCGGAAGACCTCACCGAAGGTCTGCAGCACTCGTTTGTGCCTTGGTTTATGTATATGTCGATTATCAAGAGCCTCTTCTTCGCCTTCATCATTGCGAGCGTGTCGTCGTTCTACGGTTACACCGTGGAAGGCGGATCGGTAGAGGTAGGAAAGGCTTCTACCGATGCCGTGGTATCGTCGTCGGTGCTGATTCTGTTCAGCGACGTGTTCCTCACGCAGATACTTAGTTAGTTTAAAGTTTCTAGTTTAAGTCACTTCGTTCCATGACTTTTGTCACGACTCGGCAAAGATGAAGCAAGCTTCTCTTTGCGCTCACTGCTCCAAAAGTTCAAAGTTCAAAGGTAATGATAGAAGTAAAGAATCTCTATAAATCGTTTGAGGACAAGGAGGTCCTTCACGATATCAACACCGTGTTTGAGGACGGTAAGACGAACCTGATTATCGGTCAGTCGGGATCAGGTAAGACGGTGCTCATGAAGAACCTCGTGGGACTGCTGGAACCCACCAGCGGACAGGTGCTCTACGACGGTCGCGACTTTGTGAAGATGTCGAAGACAGAGAAGGTGATGATGCGCCGCGAGATGGGAATGATCTTCCAAAGTGCCGCCCTCTTCGACTCGCTGTCGGTGCTGGAGAACGTGATGTTCCCACTCGACATGTTCTCGCCGATGACCTATCGTGAGCGCGAGAAGCGCGCCATGGAATGCCTGGAGCGTGTGAACCTGCGCGGAGCAGAGAAGAAATTCCCTGCCGAGCTCTCGGGTGGTATGCAGAAGCGCGTTGCCATCGCCCGTGCCATCGTGCTGAACCCGAAGTACCTGTTCTGCGACGAGCCTAACAGCGGCCTCGACCCGAAGACATCGCTCGTCATCGACGAGTTGCTGTCGGCCATCACCCACGACCTGGGAATCACCACTATCATCAATACCCACGACATGAATTCCGTGATGGGCATTGGTGAGAATATTCTCTTTATCTACAAAGGCCATAAGGAGTGGCAGGGCGTTTCGGGGCAGGTGATGAGATCAAAAAACAAACGCCTCACCGATTTTATCTTCGCCAGCGACCTGCTGAAGAACATGCGCAACCTCGTGATTGAAAACGACATCGAGTTTGAGCATAAGACCCACGTTGGGGAAGAGGAATAGAATAAGAAACCCACCTGCAGAGGTGGGTTTTTCTATCTTCTATCGCAGATACCAGATGCCTTGGCTTTCTACCATCGGCACCACCACCTCTTCTACGGTGCTATCGCCATAGCAGAACACCAGGAAGACATTAGCCTCGTGGCGGGCGGTGTCGGCAACGGCATTGACGATGCGAGCCTCCTTGATGCCTCGGTGCTCGCGCTCCTGTTGACCCATGAACATTTTCATATTCATGACGAGCTGGTCGCGATAGCTACCCGGGATGCTATCAGGACGATACTTGCCATCGACGAAGGCCTCATACTTCCCTTCGAGCAAGTAGTCGTAGTATTGCTTGGCTACCTGGGCGGCAACGTCTGCGGGGTCGACCTTTGGACTACAGCCCCACCCCAGCCCCATCCATAGCGGAAGGCTGAACAAAAAGAGACGGGTGAGGTAATTATTTTTTATCATGGGAGTTATGGGAAGAATGGGAATTATGGGAGCTATGGACTATCTCTTGCCCCTGCCGGTCTCCCTCCCCTCGGGGAGGGTTGAGGAAAGGGCTCTACTTCTGTCTGACGAACACGTTGATGGGACAACCCGACAGCTGCCAGTTCTCGCGTATCTTGTTCTCAAGGAAGCGCTTGTAGGGCTCCTTCACGTATTGGGGCAGATTGGCATAGAACACGAAGGTTGGAATCTGTGTGTTGGGCACCTGCGAGCAATACTTAATCTTGATGTACTTTCCTTTGATGGAGGGTGGCGGATAGGCCTCGATGAGAGGTAGCATCACCTCGTTGAGCTTCGTCGTGCCAATCTTTGCCGTACGGTTCAAGTATACCTGCTTCGCCGTCTCGAGCACCTTGAAGATGCGCTGCTTCGTGAGGGCAGAAGCGAAGATGATGGGGAAGTCGACAAACGGAGCCATGCGCTCGCGGATGGCATTCTCGAAGGTCTTGATGGCAATCTGCGACTTGTCCTCGGCGATGTCCCACTTGTTCACGACCACCACCAGTGACTTCTGGTTCTTCTGGATGAGCTGGAAGATGTTCATGTCCTGAGCCTCGATGCCTCGTGTGGCATCGATCATCAAGATGCAGACGTCGCTACTCTCGATGGAACGGATGGAACGCATCACACTATAGAACTCCAAGTCCTCGGTGACCTTGTTCTTACGACGTATGCCGGCGGTGTCGACGAGGTAGAAGTCGAAGCCGAACTTGTCGTAGCGGGTGTAGATTGAGTCGCGCGTCGTACCGGCAATCTCGGTCACGATGTTACGATCCTCGCCGATGAAGGCATTGATCAGACTCGACTTACCGGCATTCGGACGGCCTACCACTGCAAAGCGAGGAATGCCTTCCTCGATGACCTCGGCCGTTGCATTCGGCAGTTTCTCCAAGACCATGTCGAGCAGGTCGCCGGTGCCGCTGCCCGTTGCCGAGCTGATACAAACGGGTTCGCCCAGACCGAGTTTGTAGAACTCATAGGAGTCGTAGACCTGTGCATTGTTATCGGTCTTGTTGGCGACGAGGATGATGGGCAACTTCGAGCCACGCAGAATTTGGGCGACGTCTTCGTCGAGGTCGGTGAGACCCGTGGTGACATCCACGAGGAACAACACCAGGTCGGCCTCCTCAGTGGCCACAAGCACCTGCTTGCGGATTTCCTCTTCGAAGATATCGTCGGAGTTTACCACCCATCCGCCGGTGTCGACCACCGAGAACTCCTTGCCACACCACTCGCACTTGCCATACTGGCGGTCGCGTGTAGTGCCAGCCTCCTCGCTGACGATGGCGCGACGCGTCTTCGTCAGTCGGTTGAATAAAGTGGACTTACCCACGTTCGGGCGTCCCACGATTGCTACTAAACTTGCCATATCTCTTTCTTTTTGCCTGCAAAGATACTAAAAAAAACGTAGAATAGTGCATGAAGCATGAAAAAAACGCTACTCGCCACTTGAAACGCCATCACGAACAAAACATTCACCAAGGAAAGCCATCCTTACAACCTATAGCCCAGCTGCACACAGGCCAGCCAGTCGTGGAGTTGGCCGTGGCTATTCTCGGCATGATAGCGGAAGTGGTTGTAGCAGCCATAAGCATTCAGATACCAGCGCTTGCGCTGATACGTCACCGAAAGACGAGTATCGGTATTGAGTGCCAGACGATTGGTTCGGTGATACTCACCCATCTCACTGATACGATATTCCCAAGGGGACAACTCGTCGTCGTCATGTTCTTCCTCGTCGACGGCCAACTGACGGTAGTTGGAATCATAGGTTGTCATCTTCGACCGGTTGACGAAGGTGACCAGTGGCATCACGACAGCGCTGACCAGCCATCCTCGTGCCGGCACCCAGTTGTAGGCGTAGCCCAATCCTACACCCGCCTGCCACTGTCGCACATGTCCGATGTTGTTCATCAAGAGAATGAAATCGGCATTCTCGTCAGCAGCATAGTTCACATGGGAGTAGTAATACATAGCACCCACCATCAGCGAACCTGCCGACCGCAGCTGAATGGCAGACTGGTCGTAGGCAGCCGAATAGGAAAAGTGGCGGCCGTTGAGCAGATAGTAGCCGTCGGCGATGAGCGTATGCACCCGGATGGGACTCAGAAGTACATTCTGGAAAGTCTCGCGCTCATGGACCACCTGCCCATCGTCCTGCACGAAATCGCCTTCGTAGAACACCTTTGGCTCGTCGGTCTCAAACCGGTGAAAGCGCACATTCAATCCATAGTTGCCACCCGTAGCACCCAGCGAGAGTGTGCTTCCTTTGTCGCCTGCCACATTTTGCTGATAGCCAATGCCATAGCCTCGGTAGCCGCCCCACACGCCAACGGAGAAAGTGGGGTCGGCGGTGATGCGCGGTTCCCACAAGAAGTTGCCCTGCACATTGGAGAAGAAAGCCTCTGCATCTATCGTCGAGTGCATTCGGAGAATAGACTGGCTGACATTGCTTCGCGCCACCACCTGCCAAGGCCGATCAGGCACGCCGATATAGCTATGGTCAATGCCCCTGACCGCCGATGAGTCGATGTAGTTCTTAACGGCATAAACGACGCGCATCAGTCCATGATGTTCTGCATGGTCTGACAATTGTGCACCGACAGTGGCGGCACAACAAAGAGAGAAAAGGACACAAAACAGCTTCTGTTTCACCATGGCCTAAGAATCAAGAATTCCTTCTATTTGCTTGCAAAGATACGAAAAAAAAGCGAAACCGCAAACCTTCGCGATGAAAATACAGAGATAAAAAAGAACGGCCTGAAAGGCCAACAGCCACCAGCCCAGGGCAACGCCCTGGGTTTTTATGTATAATATCTATTATCGCCCTGAAAGGGCAAAAGCTCTGATTATCAATGCTTTTGCCCTTTCAGGGCGACATTACCATTCTGCTTGACACCCAGGGCGTTGCCCTGGGCTGGTGGCTGTTGGCCTTTCAGGCCGCTCTTCTTCCTATTTTGGTTTCTTGATTCTCCCCGATTGAGGGGGCCGTGGATGGGCCGGCATTAATCGGGATTATAGCCGAAGGCATTGAGTTCGCGGTCGTTGGAACGCCAGTCCTTGTCGACCTTAACGAAGGTTTCGAGGTTAATCTTCTTGTCGAAGAACTTCTCGAGGGCTTTGCGACTCTCCATGCCCACCTTCTTCAGTGCAATGCCCTGATGACCGATGATGATGCCCTTCTGCGACTCGCGCTCCACATAGATGGTTGCGTGGATGTCGATGCGATCTTTCGTCTCCTTGAACGAGTCCACACGCACTTCCACGGCATAAGGAATCTCCTTGTCGTAGTAGAGCAGAATCTTTTCGCGGATGATTTCCGACACGAAGAAGCGGGCGGGCTTATCAGTGAGCTGATCCTTCTCGAAATAAGCAGGACTCTCGGGCAGCAGTTCCTGAATGCGCTTCAAAAGCATGTCGACACCGAACTTGTTTTTCGCCGAGATGGGCAGAATCTCCGCATTAGGCAGCAGCGAGTGCCACTTCTCGACGATGTTGCCAAGAACCTCCGTCGACGACGTTTTCAGTTCGTCGATCTTGTTGATGAGAAGAATCACGGGTATCGTCATTTTCTGCACCTTCTCCAGAAACTCCATGTTCTTCTCGGGGTTCTCCACGACGTCGGTAACATAGAGTAGCACATCGGCATCCTGCAGGGCGCTCTCCGAGAAGGCAAGCATCATCTCCTGCATCTTGTAGTTTGGTTTCAGCACACCGGGCGTGTCGCTGAAGACGATCTGCATCTCCGGCGTGTTCACGATGCCCATGATACGATGGCGCGTGGTCTGCGCCTTGAAGGTGGCAATAGAAATACGCTCACCAACCAATTGATTCATGAGCGTACTTTTTCCTACATTGGGATTGCCAACGATATTTACAAATCCTGCTTTGTGCATGCGTAACCTTGTTTTTTCTCCACTTCGCTACGAAAGGCTACGGGTAGGCGACGGAACGTCGGGAATGAGCGTCGCTTCGCGCCGTGGTCCTTTGTTACTTTGTTACCTTGTCACTTTGTTACCTTGTCACTTGGCGACCTTGTCGCCGTCGTAGGCCCACTTGTAGTAGCTGGCTCCGTGGGCAAAGCCGGCTCCGAAGGCCGTGAATACTACGTTGTCGCCTTTCTTCAGCTGCGACTCGTGGTCCCATATAGCCAAAGGTATGGTAGCGCCTGACGTGTTGCCATAGCGTTCAATGTTCACAACGATGCGCTCCATGGGCAGGCCTACGCGCTTGGCCACAGCTTCGATGATGCGGTAGTTTGCCTCGTGAGGAATCACCCAGTTGATGTCGTCGTTGCTGAGGTTGTTGCGCTTCAGTATTTCCAGAACGTCGTCGCCCATCGAGGTGACGGCATAGCGGAACACTGTGCGTCCCTCCTGGTAGATGTAGTGCAGGCGGTGCGACACGGTGAAATGACTGGGCGGGCACACCGAGCCTCCGGCCTTCATGTGCAGGAAGGGCAATCCCTTGCCGTCGGTGCGGAAGAACGCGTCCTGTGCTCCGAAGCCTTCCTCCTCGCTGGCCTCCATGAGTACTGCTCCGGCACCATCGCCGAAGAGCACGCAGGTCTGGCGGTCGGTGTAGTCGGCTATTGACGACATCTTGTCGGCACCGATGACGATGATGCGACGGCAGCGTCCGCACTTAATCATCGATGCGGCCAGGTCCAAGGCATACATAAATCCGGCGCAGGCTGCCGAGATGTCCATGCCGAAAGCATTCTTCAGCCCCAGCTTGCCGATGACTACTGAGGCCGTAGAGGGAAACTTATAGTCGGGCGTGGTTGTGGCCAGCAGCACGGCATCGATGGTGTCGGGGTCGGCGCCAGTCTTCTGCATGAGCTGCTTGGCAGCCTTGCGTGCCATATAGCTTGTGCCAAGTCCTTCTTCGGTGAGGATGTGTCGTTCCTTGATGCCTACACGTGCCATGATCCACTCATCGCTGGTGTCCACCATTCGCGACAGCTCCTCGTTGGTGAGAATGTAGTCGGGCACATAGCCTCCCACACCGCTGATGATCGCGTTTATTTTTCCCATTCGCTTTTATAATTAGCAATGAGTAATGAGTAATCAGCAATGCGAACCGCCCTTTCACGGACATCTTCGCATTGCCAATTACTTATTACTCACCATTTATGACTCATTTTCAGAATTACTCGGCTGCTTCCTTCACGATAGCAACCTTACCACGATAGTAGCCGCAAGAGGGGCAAACCGTGTGGTAAACGTAGTAAGCGCCACAGGTGGGGCATACTGCCAGCGTGGGAGCGACGGCTCCGTCATGAGTTCTTCTCTTCAGGGTACGAGTCTTCGACTGTCTTCTTTTTGGATGTGCCATAATAAAATTTACAATTTACTGTTTTACAATTTCTTGATTCTTACTTTTTCAGTTTCAGCAGTGCCTCCCAACGCGGGTCGATCTGTTGTTCGCCTTCCTCCTCGCTGCTTCGGGCAGCGCTGTGCTCAGAGAGCAACTTACTCATCACCGCGTTGCATTTTCCAGGTGCATGCACGTGCTTGATGGGAATGGCCAGGCAGATAAACTCATAGATGAGCCACGACGTGTCGAGCATTCCTTCGTTCTCGTCAACCGTCACGACGTCATCGCCTTCGTCAAGGGAAGTATCGCCAAAGCGTGCGAGCAAGTGGTCGTCGCTGACAATGGATTGCTCCATGTCTTCCAGACACAAGTCGCACATAACATGCACAATGCCCTCCGTGTGGAAATCCAGCTCGAAAAACTGCGATGCCTTGCGGACAGTCAGTGTCACATCGAGCTCTCCTTCCCTCACGTCGGGAGCGTCGATGACTTCAAAGTAGTCATCGGTGAGATGGTAGCGGAACACTGTCACAGCCTCCTGCAACCCCTTCAGATCTACCTTTAAGTCATCTCTTGTACACATTTCGGGCTGCAAAGTTACGAATAAACGAGCAAAACACAAAATAAATTTCATTTTATTTTCATTTTCGGGCAAAAAAGTGGGTGCTCGTCCTACAATTTTCAGTTTGGGGAGAGGGGAAAAAAGGGCTTAAAGGGGAAAAAAGGGCATAAAGGGGAGATTTAGAGCCCCTTGATAAGGGGCGGCTATAATGCAGGGTTTTCATATCCACAAATAGAATGCTTTCGCAGCCAACGGTAGGGGCAGACCCCCGTGTCTGCCCGTGAAATTAGGGGTGAACGGGCGTACAGGTTGTTCTTTGTTGTTCGGGCAGACACGGGGGTCTGCCCCTACCGTTGGGTGTTCTCCCTTCAACCCTCGCTCTCTAGGGCGGCGAAGAGGCGGCGGAGGGCCTCATCGGCGTTGCGGGTTTCGTTGAGCAGGGTGACAAACTTCGAACCGATGATGGCACCGGCGGCATGGCTTTGGGCTGCCTGCAGCGTTTGCTTGTTGCTGATGCCGAAACCAATCATGCGGGGGTTGCGAAGGTTCATGGCGTCGATGCGGCGGAAGTACTCTTGTTTCTGCTCGTCGAAGCTTTTCTGTGCACCGGTGATGGCGGCACTGCTCACCATATAGATGAAGCCATCGGTGTTGTCGTCGATGAAGCGGACGCGCTCCTCGGAGGTCTCAGGTGTGATGAGCATGATGACTCGCAGTCCATAGCGGTCGGCGACGGGTTTCACGCTGTCGAGATAGTCGCGGAAGGGCAGGTCGGGAATGATCATACCGCTCACGCCACTTTCCACACACGACTGGCAAAACGCCTCAATGCCATACTTCAGAATCGGATTCAGATAGCCCATGAGGATGAGAGGGATGTGCACCTGCTCCTTCACTTCGCGCAGCTGGGCGAAGAGCTTGCGGAGCGTCATGCCATTGCGCAGCGCCTGCGTGGCAGCCGTCTGGATGACGGGTCCGTCGGCAAGCGGGTCGCTGAAGGGGATTCCCACTTCCACGAAATCGATTCCCTGTCGTTGCATGGCGAGAATAACGTCGCCGGTGCCCTCGAGGGTTGGTGCCCCAGCACAGAAATAAAGGCTGAGCAGCTTCTTTTCGCCGCAACGGGCAAACACTTCATTGATTTTGTTGGATGTCATATAGAAATTGCTTTAAGAGTTCAACATTTTTTTGAGCAGGAGCAGCCTCGAACCTACTATTTAGGTCGATGCCTGCCAACCGCGGATGACTGAAAGCACTGAGGCGAGAGGCGTCGTCGGGACCGATGCCACCGCTCAGCAGAAAAGGCGTGGAGCCGTCGTAATGAGCCAAGACGGTCCAGTCGAACTTACGGCCGTTGCCGCCGACGAGCTGTGCTTTCGTGTCGAAGAGGAAGTAGTCGGCGAGCCCTTCGTAAAGACTCGTCTGCAGCAGGTCGTCGAGAGTGGCGATGCTGAAGGCCTTGACAATGAGCAACCGTGCATTGCACGAAGACCGCAGGTCGTGCAGATAGGCCGGCAACTCGCTCCCGTGCAACTGCACCACATCGAGACAGAAGGCTTCCACGTGCTGGCACACCACGTCGAGTGGCGCGTCGACGAACACCCCTACCCTCTTCGCCTTCTCGGGCAGATAGGCTGGGCGCTGGCAGACGTTGCGGCTGGAGTGCTCCCAGAAGATGAAGCCCATCCAGTCGACGCCGAGTGCCTCTACGGCGCGAATGTTTTCGGCTTCGCGCATGCCGCAGACCTTCACAATCATAGCTGTGCAATGAATTGTCGCAGGCTGTCGCCCGGCGACGCTGCCCGCATGAAGTTTTCACCAATGAGGAAACCGCGATAGCCCACCTCACGCAACGCCCTGACGACAGCAGGATTGGAGATGCCGCTCTCGCTCACCTTCACCGCCTCCTTCGGCAGGCGCTCGGCCAGCCGGAAAGAGTTTTCGACATCGGTGACGAACGAACCCAGATTGCGGTTGTTGATGCCGCAGAGATCAGGACAGAGGTCGGCATAGTCAAGTTCCTCTTCGCCATGCATCTCCAACAGCACTTCCAAGCCGAGGTCGTGAGCCTTGCGGATGAGCTCGCGGCATTCCTCACGTGTGAGGCAGGCCGCGATGAGCAACACCGCCGATGCCCCGCAGAGCACAGCCTGCATGAGTTGCAACTCGTCGATGACGAAATTCTTATAGAGGATGGGGAGTGTAACGCCACTCAGGCGGGCCGTGCGGATGAAATCGTCGCAGCCACCGAAATAATGGCTGTCGGTGAGGATGCTCACGGCTGCCGCACCAGCTTGCTGATAAGCCAGTGGAATCTCGTCGGCGCGGCCGTCTTCCTTGATCCAGCCCTTCGACGGCGACTTGCGTTTGAACTCAGCGATGATGCCGGTCTCGGAGGCAAGCAGCGCTTGTCGCAGCGAAGGCTTGTTGCTGCGCAGCGCCTCCATTTCCAGCCGCTTATGGGCGATGATGTCGAGTAAAATGTCGGACATTTTAATTGATAATTTATAATTAATAATTTATAATTATGATTACCCTCGCCAATTGATGATGTAGGGACGCGGCGTGCCGCGTTCTTGGAAGGGGAAAGCTAATCTATTGATGCGGAGGAGAAAGCTAACTCCAGCAACGCGGCACGCCGCGTCCCTACATTGATTGGGGGTCATGCGTCATTCACACTCACGAGTTCAGCTCGGCGAACTTCCAGAAGGTGGCGAGGGCGGAGCCGCTGTCGATGCTCTCGCGGGCAATGGCGATGCACTCCTCGAGGCTCTTCTTACCCTTTTCAAGCACCTGGATGCCGAAGGCGGCATTGGCGAGCACGATGTTCTTTTGTGCGGGCAGGGCGCGGTTTTCCAGCACGGCATCGAAAATCTGGGCGGCTTCTTCTTCCGTTGCACCGCCGACAAGCTCCTCGGGTTTGGCAAAGTCGAAGCCAAGGTCTTGCGGTTTGAAGACACGCTCATAGTCGTTGGTGGTGACCTTGAAATCGCTGGTGAGCGAGATTTCGTCGTAGCCGTCGATGGAGGTCACGATGCCATAGTCAATGCCGATGCGCTGATAGACATTGCTATAGAGTCGCATCTGGTCGAGATTGGCGACGCCGAGCAACTGACAGGGCGGCTGACTGGGATTGACCAGCGGGCCCAAGAGGTTGAAGATAGTGGGGAACTGCAATGCCTTGCGGATGGGACCGACAAACTTCATTGCACGGGCGAAGAGCTGAGCGTGCAGGTAGACGATGCCTGCCTCCTCGAGGCTACGATTCAGGCGGTCGAGGTCGTCGGTGAAGCGGATGCCGTGATGCTGGATGACATTGCTGGCGCCGCTCACCGATGTAGCGGCATAGTTGCCGTGCTTCGCCACCTTGTAGCCAGCACCGGCAATGACGAAACAAGCCGTGGTGGAGATGTTGAACGTGTTCTTACGATCGCCGCCCGTGCCGACGACGTCGATGTAGCGGTCGGCATTCAGAATAGCGGGCACACCGGTTTCCAAGATGCCGTCGCGGAAGCCCAACAACTCGTCGACCGTCACCCCACGCATCTGCAGGGCAGTGAGCAAGGCGGTGACCTGTTCGGCGGGGAACTCATCCTGCGTGATGCCCACAAGGATGTTCTTCATCTCCTGACGTGTGAGCACTTCGTGGTTCAGGAGTTTCTGTAGTATTTCTTTCATAAGTCTAAAAAGTTTTTAATGATGATTTTTCCTTCTGGTGTGAGTACGCTCTCGGGGTGGAACTGTATGCCATGCACCTCGTACTCGCGGTGGCGCAAGGCCATGATGTTTGGAACGGAACCGCCGTCGTCGCTCACGGCAGTGATTTCAAGGCACGACGGAAACTCCTCCTGCGACACCACCCACGAGTGGTAGCGACCGACGGTGATTTTGTTGAGCAGGCCGTCGAAGATGGGGTCGCTGGCGACGATGCGACAGGGCGTTGCAACGCCGTGGACGACATCGTCGAGATTCAACAGGCGAGCACCAAACACCTCGCCAATGGCCTGATGACCGAGGCACACGCCCAGCATGGGCTTCGTCGGTGCATAGGCACGGATGACGTCAAGCAACAGACCGGACTCGGAAGGGATGCCCGGTCCTGGGCTGAGCACGATTTTATCAAACTGCTGCAACTCCTCCAGCCGGAACTGGTCGTTGCGTAACACGGTGACGTCGGCTCCCACCTCTTTCAGCAGGTGGCTGAGGTTGTAGGTGAACGAGTCGTAGTTGTCGATGATTACTATTCTTTGCATGGTGGTTACATTTTTTCTGCCATCAAAATCGCCCTGCGCAATGCACCGAGCTTGTTGTTTACTTCCTGTAGTTCGTATTCCTCGTCGCTCTTCGCCACGATGCCTCCGCCGGCCTGGAACCACAGCTCGCCATTGCGGCTGACGAAGGTGCGGATGGTGATGGCCTGATTGAGCGAGCCATCGAGGCCGATGATGCCGATGCAACCGCCATAGGCACCGCGGTTGTGGGGTTCGTATTGCGAGATGAGTTGCATGGCACGCACCTTCGGAGCACCGCTAAGTGTTCCAGCAGGGAAGGTGTCGATGAAAGCGCGGATGGGGTCGGCACCCTCGTCGAGCTCGCCCGAGACGCGCGACACGAGGTGGATGACGTGTGAGTAGTATTGCAGGTCCTTGAAGAAATCAACCTTCACATCGTGGCAATTGCGGCTCAGGTCGTTGCGTGCCAGGTCGACGAGCATCACGTGTTCTGCATTCTCCTTCGGGTCGTTGCGCAGGTATTCGGCACCGCGGCGGTCTGCATCGGCATCGCCTGTGCGGCGTGTCGTCCCGGCAATCGGGTCGATGTAGGCGCGCATTGCCCCCCTGCCTGATGTTCCGTCGCTAGCTTGTTGCCTTTCAATGCGACAATGCGTCTCGGGCGAAGAGCCGAAGATGCGGAAGCCACCGAAATCGAAGTAGAACAGATAGGGGCTGGGGTTGATGCTTCGCAAGGCACGATAGAGCTTGAAGTCGTCGCCCTCGTAGCGTTGCACGAAGCGTCGCGAGAGCACAATCTGGAACACGTCGCCGCGCAAGCAGTGGTCGATGCCCCGACGGATGTTGGCCTTGTGCTCTTCGTCGGAAAGCGTCGACGTAGCCTCGCCCAGCGGGTGGAAGTCGTAGGTGCGCACGTCGCCTCGGTTCATCGCCCGGTGCACCGTTTCGAGTCCGGAGGCATCGTCGAGCGTCACCAGCTTCAATAGATTGTTGTGGTGGTCGAAGACGATGATGGTCTTATAAAGGATGTAGAGCATGTCGGGCGCGTCGTTCTTGGCTTGCGTCTCGTCTTTGATGTTGATGCCTTCGAAGTAGCGCACGCTGTTGAACGACGTGTAGCCGAAGATGCCGAAGTAGCTAGCGTCGTCGCCTTCGACGTGCAGGCGGTCGGTGAGGTCGTGGATGGCCTTGTCGGCAGTGTAGTCGCGGCTCATCTGGCGTCGCAGCTCACGACCGTCGGGATAGCAAATCACTGCCTCGCCGTGTCCGATGGCCACCGATGCGATGGGGCCTAGGCCAATGAACGAGCGCGAGTCGTCGGCGCGGTGATAGTCGGAGCTCTCCATGAGCACGCTTTGTGGATAGAGGTCGCGCAACCGGAGATACACGCCCACGGGTGTGTAGAGATCGGCGAGGATGGTCTTCGATATGGTTGTGAAAGCCCACCCCTTGCCCCTCCCCAAGGGAGGGGTATAGTTAGTCTTGTTGCTGTTTGTTTCCATATTGTTGATATTGTTGCTGTTGTCACTGTTGCTGCTATAGTCGCTATAGTTCTTATAGCTTCTATAGTCTCTATAGTTGTTATAGTCTCTGATTCATTCCATTCTTCAGGACTATTCAAGCCCCCCTCCCTTGGGGAGGGGCTGGGGGTGGGCTAGATAGGTTTCGATGTCCTTGTCGCCTCGACCGCTGACGGTGAGAACCACTACATCGTCGGGGCGGAACGTGAGCTTCGAGAGGGCTGCCACGGCGTGTGCCGACTCGATGGCAGGCACGATGCCTTCCAGGCGCGTGAGCTCGTAGCCGGCGCGAAGGGCCTCGTCGTCGTTGATGCTAAGCACTTGCGTGCGACCCATCTGTGCCATGTGGCAATGCATCGGACCTACGCCGGGGTAGTCCAGGCCGGCACTAATCGTGAAGGCCTCCTGAATCTGGCCGTCGTCGTCTTGCATCACGAGCATCTTCGCTCCATGCAGAATGCCGGGCGTGCCGCGGTGCAGGGTGGCCGCGGTGTGGTCGGTGTCCCAGCCGTGACCGCCAGCCTCGGCGAGCACGATTTTCACGCGGTCGTCGTCGGCATAGTGGTAGATGGTGCCGGCGGCATTGCTGCCTCCACCGATGCATGCCAGGAGATAGTCGGGATAGTCGCGGCCGGTCTTCTCCTGCAGCTGCCACTTCAGCTCCTCGGAGATAACGCTCTGCATGCGTGCCACCAAGTCGGGATAGGGGTGCGGACCCATTGTTGAACCCACGATGTAGAAGGTGTCGGCAGGATGACAGCACCAGTCGCGGATGGCCTCGCTGCAGGCATCGGAAAGGGTCATGTTGCCTGTTCGCACTGGATGCACCGTGGCACCGAGCATGCGCATGCGCTCCACGTTGGTGTGCTGGCGTTCAATGTCGGTGGCTCCCATGAAAATCTCACATTGCATGTTCATCAGTGCACACACCGTGGCCGTGGCGACGCCGTGTTGGCCGGCACCCGTCTCGGCGATGATGCGGGTCTTGCCCATGCGACGGGCGAGGAGGATTTGACCGATGGTGTTGTTGATTTTGTGGGCACCGGTGTGGTTCAGGTCCTCGCGCTTCAGGAACAGGCGGCAGCCATAGCGCTCACTCATGCGACGGGCCTCGTAGAGTGCCGACGGACGGCCCACGTAGTCCTTTAGCAGCTGGCGATACTCCTGTTGGAAACTCTCCGACTCCACGATTGGCAGGTAAGCATCCTGCAGCGCCTTCAGCGTGGCATAGAGGATCTCGGGCACGTAGGCTCCACCGAAAGCACCGTAGAAGCCGTTTTCGTCTACTTGGAATTTGTGTTGCTTTGTCATTTTTTTTATTGAATTGATTCGTTATCCGTACTAGAAACTAGAAACTTGAACTTTTGGAGCAGCGAGCGCAAAGAGAAGCTTGCTTCATCTTTGCCGAGTCGTGACAAAAGTCATGGAACGAAGTTACATAAACTAGAAACCCGAAACTAAAAGAGGCCCATCGTAAGAACGACAGGCCTCTTCGAGTCTATATCAGTGGACTTCTTAGTACATGGCTATCTTCTCACGATTTTTTGAATCTTGAGTATTGCCACCACCAGAAATTCATCACACTAGTCATAGTCAAGTCTACTTAGTTACAATTTCGGCGACAAAGATACACATATTCTTTCAATCTGCAAAATTTTCAGACAAATTTTTTACAAACTGTTGCGTTAGTTGCGCAACAGATGAGTCGACAAGTGTCCCACGCGCGCGTACCTCATATATAATAGTAGGGAGCGTGCAGCAAGAAGGCAAGGGCGAATGGAGCGAAGGGCGAAGGTTGTATCAGAATGGAATAATGGATGAAAAGACACTACCTGTTGTCCCCTCGGAGGGGACAACAAACAGACTCCTTTCTCTATTTTAACACCACCTCTCCCACCCCAACTTTCCAAAAGCAATGCTTTTGGGCATATCGTCATTTTTTGTGTGTTAAAATATGTAAAAGCCTAGGGTTATTTGGGGGTTTAAGTTGCACCCTTCGAATATTTTTTGTAACTTTGCATCAGCAAATGAGGGGCAACGGCGAAGGCAAATCTGCGCGTCAGAAAGACCGGTCCAGATGCAGCAGTTCAGCCTGATACCTTGCACGAAATTGCCGGGCAACGCCAGAGGAGCAGGCTTGTCTTGAACCCTAAAAACCACTACAGAAAAAGCTAATCCGTGAGGATATCATGAAAAGCAAAATAAAAAAAAGTTAGGGAATATAGCTCAATACAGTATGGAGCATAGCTCTATGCAGTGTGGAACATAGCTCTGAAAGGTCGTGAGCATAGCTTTAGACCATAAGGAGCATTACTCTGGGCAATGTGGAGCATTGCTCCTGACGTCGGAAAGCATAGCTTTAGGCGTTGGAAAGCATAGCTCCAGCCATCGGAAAGCATAGCTTTAAGCATCGGAAAGCATAGCTCCAGGCATCGGGGAGTGTATCTTTCCGAAAGCGAGAAGTATGCTCTTCAAAAAGCGAGATCATTAACAAGATTATTAACAATTTAATTATGAAGAAAGAAACAGAAAGTAAAAACAAAATCCATCGCGGGGAAGAACTCAGTTCTGGCCACGCCAAACCCAAATCGTTCATCTTGTATGTTGAACAGAAAAAGTGTGTAGACTATCTCACGACTGAGCAGAAGGGGTTGCTTCTCGATGCCCTCTACCGAACCGTTGCAGGCGAGGACAGTGAGGACATCGAGAATGAACTTCCAATGGCAGTGAAGATAGCCTATGGATTCATCAACTCTCAGGTGGAGCGCGATCAGGCGAAGTATCAAAAGACTTGCGAAAGCCGCAGCAAGGCAGCTAAAGCACGGTGGGCAAAGCGTGAAGAAAATGCAAATGCATCTTTTGCAATGCTTAATAATACTGAGACTGATACTGAGACTGATACTAAGACTGAGTCTTATACTGAGACTGAGTCTTATACTGAGAAAGAAGAAATAAATTCTTCTTCCTCTTCTTCCTCTAAAAATGATAGCGACGCCGTCGCTGAGAAGGAGGAGGAGGACGAGGAGGAGAAAAATTTTTCAGAAATCTTCAAGAAGGCGGAAGAAGCATGGATGCCTTGGTTCAACAGTTTGCTGAAAATGAACGGCAGTGCCATTCCTCCTCTCAAAATGATGACACCTAAGCGAGCGAAGAAGCTCTGCCGGCTAGCAAGAAAGTACGGCAACGAAAAGGCACAAGAAGTCTTCCGACGAGCGGCGCAAACCCCTTTCCTCAACGGCAAGGGGAAGAAAAGCACCTTCGTCGCATCCTTCGACTGGCTGCTGGAGGAGAAGAATTTCCTGAATGTGTATGAAGGCAAGTTCTATGGGTAGGGCCACCCCGGTGGGGGGAGGTTTAGAAAGGTTCTTTCTCCGCTAAAGCTACGAAAGCGTCGCTTCGCGTCGAGCGAAGAATGGTTCAGAAAGCTGGCGCCACATGTAGGGGCAGACCCCCGTGTCTGCCCGCATAAAAAAAGGTACACGCCTGCAAGGCAGAAGAACCCCAAGCGATCTTTGACTTATTGATACAAAATGGTATAACCCAAATGGGCTTCAGGCTATAAAATGTAGGGACGCGACGTGTCGCGTTTTGGCGGGGAAAAACAACATCCAACCGCTCGGCTATGCCGCTTTCTGAGCGAAGCGGGGAAAGAACGCGGCACGCCGCGTCCCTACATCTGCCGCTCTGCCTACGGCTTTGGTTGCTTCAGCACTTCGTTCACCAGCTTCGTGACGTCGCCGATGTCGATTTTGCTGTCGTTGTTCAGGTCGAAGTTGATATCCTCGCCAATCTTTTGATAGATGAAGACAGGCATCGTCTTCCCTGGTTTTATCTGGTCGGCACGAAGCACGAACCGATAACGGCCATCCTCGAGAGGTGTCACTTCGGCATACTCGGAATCACCTATGAGGCGTTCATAACCGCAATAGACCAGACCCAAACTGAATCCGTCCGCAGGTTCAAGGAGGAAGGTGATGTCGGTGCCAGGTTTGACTTCAGTTATCTCATAGACGGTGCCGTCGCTAGTATTAATGGAAATGCTTGTTTCATCACCATTCGATTGAGTGTAGTACACATTAGTGAAACCTCCGCGAGAAGTGCAGACTGGGAGTGTGAATTCCTCGCCGACGTACTCCTCTCCCTCGGGCTCGGCCTCAACGACTTGCTTGACCACCTGTGTGCCATCATCGCCTTCGCCAACCCAGCCTTTTGCTACATAGGCTGCCTTCATACCGTAGGGAACCACAACCACCGTGTTGAGCATATTCGGGGCAGACTGGGAAGAGAAGGAGAAATAATTTGGCGAATAATCGAATGCCGTTTTCTTCTTAATGATCAGCGAGTCGAGGTCGTTCTCCGCAAGTGCAAATTGGTAGATAAAGCCGATGTGCTCAGGAATAACGAATTTTTTCAATCCAAGACCATTAAATGAAGTCATTCCTAAATTGATGGTCTTCGTCTGAGCATTCTTAGGAAGTGTGGTGGACTGACAACCAACAACCACCGTAGCCGTTCCCACACTACGGATGATGGCATTGCAATTGTCGCGTGAATCGAAAGACCCATTCCTCTCATCCACGACAATGCTAACTAGTTTCTTGCAACCGCTGAAAGGATTGGCCGTTTCATCTCCGATATAAGTCACATTCTGTGGGATGAATATATGCCTAATGGCGGTAGCTTGGAAAGCATAATAATCGATTTTCTCTAAACTTTGGGGGAATTTCACATATTCAAGGCTCTCGGCATTATCAAATGCTCTTTCGCCTATCGTGGTTAGTCCCTCTGGAAATTGGATTGAAGTCAATCTTGTCCTAGAGAAAGCACGTAATTTTATTTCAGTAATCGTATTGGGCAAAACTATCGATGTTAGACTAGCATTATAGAAGGCATCTGCCTCGACAGCGGTCAAACCCGTGAAGTACTGGAACTCATCGAACGAGGTGATGTCGGCTTTATTCTTGAATACTGTGCCCAGCGTGGTCACGGCCGCCGCCTCTGCCTTCGAAAGCTCACCATCGCTGTTTTTATCCCAGTTGGCCACGCAGATGGCTTTCACGTTAGGGTCGGCAAACAGGATGTTCTCGGCTACACTTTTGAACACCACCGAGATATGGGCGTCGTCGGTAAGGGGATATGTAAAGGTGCCGTTGGTATTTGCGGTGACATCAGCGGTGACTCTGTCTGAGTTGCAATAGACGTTATCGAGAGTATAACCAGCCTTGGGGGTAATCGTCAGAGAGGAGTTGCCGTCGGCCTTGAACCAGCGGATGGCGGTCTTCGTATTCGGGTCAATGGGATGTGCTATAGAATTGGGGCTGTCAAGCGTACCACCACTATTGCAGATGGCGTAGACCTCGTACTTGGTGCTCTCGCCGTTGACGGTGATATATGTATCGCTCATGACGTTTTGCAGGGTGTAGGTGTAGTAGCTCACATAGTCGGCAGAGCCTTGCGTGAACGTCATATCGCCGAGAATCTCCATGCCGTTGAGCTTCACACTCTCCACATGATAGGTATCGTAACCCTGATACACCTTCAGCGTAAGGTCGGAGTACATGTCGACCTGCGTAGATGCATCGCTGACGTACGTGTCGCTGCGTATTTCCACCTTGGCATGGTTGATGGAGAGACTGACGTTGCGCTTCACGTTGGCGTTGCTTATCGGCGCGACTCTCATAAAATCGCACCACACCGCCGAATTCTGCGTCATGGCATCAATCTCTCCTTGTGTCTTGTCAGACAGATAAACGGTAATGCTCTTTGCGGCCGGTAACTGGAAATAGTCCCCATACGCCCCGCTGAGCACCGGTGATTGCCCTTCAAAATAGATATACTGGAGGTTAGGACAGTTGAAAGTAGGAGAGCCTGCTTTGGGGTTCAGCTCGATGGCTCCTTGAAAACGGATGGTGGTTACCGAGTTGGAAGAGAGGGTCGTTGTAACATCCCCTGAGCTTGGGCTATAGCGAAGTCCTTGAACCTTATATTCCGTCAAACCATCAATGACGGCTTCAGGAATAACTACTTCCGAATTCGAGCCTGTGAACGATGTGACGTAAGCTAAATATTCACTTTTAGGAGCATTCCAAGAGAAACTTGAAGTAACATTTTTGTAATACAACTGATACTCAACGCCATTGACTTCAATGTTCCCTCGGGGGTTCCACGAAATGTAGGCTTGGGAACTCACCCCGTATGCGAGGAACACGAGGAGCAAAAGGATGTGCTTCATAAAGCACTTCTGTGAAAGGATAAATGATTTCATATTGTAGTAGTTTTTTGTTTGATTACGTGAAGTATTTATGTTTCCGCTTGCAAAGTTATACAAAATAGTTGGAAAACCATGTCAATTTTTCGGTAATTCTCACCAATGACAAATGGATTGGCAAAAAAGAGGAATAAAAATGCAGGAAACAATGATTATACTCATGTAGGGACGCGACGTGTCGCGTTTTTGGATGTAGCTTTTCCCCGCCAAGAACGCGACACGCCACGTCCCTACATAAAAAAACTCTGCGGCTCTGCGCTCTCTGCGCGAAAAAACTGCGTGAAAAAACTGCGCACGAAAAAACTACTCCAAGGAGCATCACCTCTTCAGCTCAATACGGAACGTGGTGCCGCGACCCACCTCCGATGCCTTCACGAAGATTCGGCCGTGGTGATATTCCTCGACGATGCGCTTGGCAAGCGAGAGGCCGAGGCCCCAGCCACGCTGCTTCGTGGTGAAGCCAGGCTTGAAGACACTCTTCAAGTCCTTCTTGCGAATGCCCTTGCCCGTGTCGCTCACCTCTACCACCACCAAGTCCATTTCCACGCCGAGGAAGAGCGTGATGCGACCCGAACCTTCCATCGCGTCGACGGCATTCTTGCAAAGGTTCTCGATGACCCATTCGAAGAGCGAGGCGTTAAGGGGTACGATGACGGGCTCTGGGGGCAGCAGTTTCTGGATATGCACCTTGTTGCTCACGCGGCGCGACATATACTCGGCCACACGGGTGAGCACCTCGTTCATGTTCGACGGCACAGGCTCAGGCAGCGACCCGATCTTCGAGAAGCGGTCGGCGATGAGCTGCAGTCGGCGCACGTCCTTCTCCATCTCGCCCAACAGCGAGTCGTCGGGGTATTGTTCCTTCAGAATCTCAGTCCACGCCATCAGCGACGAGATGGGCGTTCCCAGCTGATGGGCGGTCTCCTTCGACAAGCCCACCCACACCTTGTTCTGCTCGGCGCGCTTCGACGTGAGCAAGGCAAAGATGGCGATGACCACGAACAACAATACCACGCCTAGCTGCACATAGGGATAGACGGCCAGTCGCTTCAACATGAGCGAGTCGTCGTAGCACACGTCGATGTATTCCTTCGGATTGGCATCGTCGTAGAGAATGCGAATGCTGTGGCCGGCTGCCTTCCACTGGCGGGCGAGCTCGGCGGGCGAGGCCTTCTCGTCGGTGTTGCGCGAGATTTGCACCTCTCCTTTCTCGTCGACTACGACAACGGGAATGGTGGTATTGTCCTCGATGACCTTCAACACAAGGTTCATGCCGTCGTTGCCGTCGTCGACGTTCAGCGTGCGCATGGCCTCCGCCCAGATCTCCATCTTCTTGTGCTCCTCTTCATAGAGGTCGCGAGTCAGGAGATTGGACGCCACCAGCGAAGCAACAGCGATGAGCACCGCTGCCACCACAAGCAGAATCTTCGTTTGTCGTATTCGGTCAGTCCATTGCATACTAGTGTGCGCCTGCGGCGCTGTTCAAAGCTGCTTCGCAGCATTCAAGGTTCAAATGCCCTTCGGGCGTTCAAAGTTCTTTCTCCACGTTGTTGCGAAAGCGGCAAAGTATTGTCCCTTTAAGCCCTTTAAACCTTCTACATAACGGAAAACATGTTAAATTATTGCCGATTCTGCAGGATTCTTATTTTTTTTCCGTATTTTTGTAGGTTGAAACTAACAATCTGAAAACTGAAATAACAATGAGACAGATGAAAACCATGCTGGCCATCGCAGCCGCAACGGCGCTGACCGCCCTCGCTCCGCTAGCCGCCCTCGCACAGGGAAACATCCACGAGCGCTCCACACAGTATGAATGGCCGAAGGACGAACAAGTAGTGAACAACCTGAAGCAGTGGCAGGACTTGAAGTTCGGCGTGCTGATTCACTGGGGACTCTACGCCGTTCCGGGAATCGTGGAGTCGTGGTCTATCTGCGACGAGGAGTGGATCACGCGCGACAGCACCTGCACCTATCAGGAATACATGGACTGGTACTTCGGACTGGCCGATGAGTTCAGGCCGACGAAATTCGATGCGTCGCAATGGGCTGCGGCGTGTGCGGATGCTGGCATGCGCTACATGATTTTCACCACGAAGCATCACGACGGCTTCTGCATGTTCGACTCCCGCGAGACCGACTTTTCTATTGCCCACCACGCCTTCCGCGCCGATCCTCGACGCGATGTGCTGAAGTTTGTGCTCGATGCGTTCCGCGACAAGAATTTCACCGTAGGCACCTATTTCTCCAAGCCCGACTGGCACTCGCAACTCTACTGGTGGGACACCTATGGCAAGAAGGGCCGCAACGTGAACTACCCCGTGCAGCAGCACCCGCAGCGCTGGCAACGGTTCGTGAAGTACACGCACAACCAGATTGAGGAACTCATGACGCGCTATGGAAAGGTTGACATTCTGTGGCTCGACGGTGGATGGGTGGCAGCCGGCAATCGCGGACAGGACATCGACATGCCAGGCATGGCTCAGATGGCGCGCAGCCACCAGCCGGGACTGATCATCGTCGACCGTACCATCCACGGCCCCTATGAGAACTATCAAACGCCTGAGCGTACCATTCCGGAAGAGCAGCTCACGTTCCCGTGGGAGAGCTGCATTCCGCTGAGCGATGACTGGGGATTCGTGAACCGTCCGCGCTGGAAGTCGCCGCAGCGGGTCATCAACACGCTGGTGGAGATTGTGGCGAAGGGTGGCAATCTGGTATTGGGCGTAGGTCCCACGCCCGAAGGACTCATCCAGCCCGAGGCCGTCAGCCGACTGAAGGAGATTGGCCAGTGGCTGAAGCTGAACGGCCGCGCCATCTATGGCACGACGATCACTCCGAACTACCACGATGGAAACATCTGGTTCACGGCAGCGAAGGACGGCAGCAGCCTCTATGCCATCTATCAGCTCGGCGAGGATGCATCGCTGCCCACTGAGATTTCGTGGACGGGCAATGTTCCCGCGAAGGGCGTTCGCCTGCTCTCCACGGGTAAGAAGCTGAAGACGAAGATCGCTGGCGACAAGGTGACCGTAGCCCTGCCGAAGCAGATGCCTCAGCAGTCGTTCGCCCTGGAACTGAAGATGAAATAAGCAATATGGTAATACGCTTCGCGTCCTTTAAAAAACCAAAGAAAACATTAAAAACAGAATAAAACATTTTTATATTATAACAAATATAATCAATTGTTTTCTTATGTTGTTTTTGTTTTCTTATGTTTTCTTAAAGCCCGCTTTGCGGATATGCCGTTAAAGAAAGAAAAACCTATGATGAAGAAACTTTTATTATCGCTGCTTGCACTCGTGGTGACGGGCGTCGCCCATGCGCAGGGAATGAAAGAAACCGACCCAGCGTTCTTCAAGACCGCCGAGGCACAGCGCATCGGCGACCAGATGCTAATCTATCAGCGCGTGACGGGTGGTTGGCCGAAAAACATTGATATGGCAAAGCCCATGAGCGAGGCTGAAAAGGCGCAGGTGAAGAGCGAATACAACCGCCGCAACGACTCCACGACCGACAACGGAGCCACGACGACGCAGATGCTGTTCCTTGCGCGCCTGTGGCAGGCTACGGGCAAGAAGCAGTATGCAAAGGCTTTCTGCCGCGGCGTGGAATATCTGCTGAGCGGACAATACGAAAACGGTGGATGGCCGCAGTTCTGGCCAGTGATGCGCGACTATCAGATTCACATCACCTTCAACGACGATGCAATGGTAAACACGATGAACCTTCTCCGTGAGATTGCAGACCAAAAGGAGCCGTTCCAAGGGAAGCTGACCTCGAAGAAGCTGCGCCAGCGCTGCTCGAAAGCATTCGACAAGGGCGTGGAGTGCATTCTGAAGACGCAGATTCGCGACGCCAACGGAAATCTCACCGTGTGGTGCCAGCAGCACGACCGCGAGACGTTCCTGCCCGCAAAGGCACGCGCCTTCGAGTTGCCGTCCTACTGTTCGCAGGAGAGTGCAGCCATTGTCAGACTGCTGATGCAACTGCCCAATCCCGACGAGCGCGTGAAGCAGTCCATCCATGCCGCCATGCGATGGTTCGACGCTCATAAGATCGAAGGGATGCGCTACGAGCGCGTTCGCGATAAGAACGGAAAGCGCACCACCATTCTCACTGCCGACCCAGAGGCCGGTCCTATCTGGGCACGCTACTACGACCTGGAGCACGGCGAGCCTTTCGTCTGCGACCGCGACGGCATTCCCCGCCGCCATCTGGAAGAGATCGGCGAAGAGCGCCGCAACGGCTACGCATGGTATGGCGACCGTCCTGCCGACCTCTACAAGCGTTATGACAAGTGGGCCAAGAAATATGATCCTACCAACAAGGTAGAGCTAAAGAAATAAGAAAACAGGCAGGGGTTTCGTGCTTTGCACTCCACCCCTGCCTGTTTTCTTATCAGCCCTTCGGGCTTCACCCCCTCAAGTCCCTTTTACTCCCCCTCCCCAAAAGAGGATGAGGAGGAAAAAGCCCCCTCCCCCTTTGGGGAGGGCCGGGGTGGGGCTTTAAATATTCGGCTCGTCCCAAATCTTGGTCTTGGTGCAGGCGACCTTCTGCTCCAGGCGGCCGACGCGCAACACGAAGTCGCCTTCCTCGAGTGTCCAACGGCAGTCGGCACCCACAAAGGCCATGCTCTTGGCCGGCAGACGGAACGTCACCGTCTTCGTCTCACCCGGCTGCAACTCCACCTTCGTGAAATCGCGCAGACGACGGTTGTCGGGCGTCAGCGATGCAACGACATCGCTCGTGTAGAGCAGCACGGCTTCCTTGCCGGCACTCGTGCCCGTGTTCTTCACATCGACAGAGACCGTGAGCACATCGTCGGCGGTGAACTCGGAGCGGTCGGCACGCAGATTGCTATACTCAAACGTGGTGTACGACAGGCCATAGCCGAAGGGCCACTGCAGCGAAACCTTCGCATCGTAGTTGTAAGCGCCAGCCATCGTGCCGACCTCCTCGCTGACCTTATAATCATAGGTGTTCAGCGAGTTGATTTCACGCGGATAGGTATAAGGCATCTTCGCCGAGAAATTGGCATCGCCCGTGAGCAGGTTTGCCAAGGCATCGCCACCATAGTTGCCCGGCAGCAGGATGTCCACCACCGCCTTGGCCAACGGCTCAATGTCTGCCAACAGGCGCGGACGACCTTCGTTGAGCACGAGGATGACGGGCTTGTCAGTCTTGCTCAGTGCCTTCACCAACGAGCGCTGATTCTCAGAAAGCCACAGGTCGGAGAGGTTACCAGGCGTCTCGGTATAGCTGTTCTCGCCGATGCAGGCAACGATGACGTCGCAATCAGCAGCGGCAGCCTTCAAGGCCGAACCCTCCACGAGTTGTGCGTCGTGAACCTTTAGCTGTGCCTCGTCGACCTTCTCTTCCCAGTACTGTCCTCTCTCGTTGTAGGTGACACACTGGTTCAACGTCACATTCTCCTTTCCGAACTTGTTGCAGAACGCCTCATAGATGGTATTGTATTTCTCGCTGAGGTCCTCGGCATTCGAACCCTGCCACGTGTAGCTCCAGCCACCATTCAGACAGCGCATCTGGTTGGCATTCGGTCCCGTGAGCAGAATCTTCTTTCCCTTCGCCAAAGGCAGGATGCCAGCTTCGTTCTTCAGCAGCACCTCACTCTCCTCGGCTGCCTGCAGGGCCTTTGCGGCATGTTCATCCGAGCCGAACTTCTCATAGCCCTTACCACCGGTGTTGGGCTCGTCGAAAAGGTTCAGACGATACTTCAGTCGGAGGATGCGACGCACGGCATCGTCGATGCGCGACATCGGCACCTGTCCTTCCTCCACGAGTTCCTTCAGCAGGATGCAGAAGTCCACGCTATAGGGGTCCATCGACATATCAATACCAGCATTCACAGCCATGCGCACGGCGTCTTTCTTGTCCTTGGCCACATGCTCGCGCTGGAAGAGGTTGTTGATGTCTGCCCAGTCGGTGACGAGCATGCCATCCCACTGCAGGTCTTCCTTCAGCCACTTCGTCAAATATTCGTAGCTGGCGTGTACGGGCTGGCCGTTGATAGAGCCAGAGTTCACCATCATCGTTAGCGTACCGGCGAGGGCAGCGGCCTTGAACGGCTCAAAGTATTTCTCGCGCAACATCTGCGGCGACACATAAGCCGGCGTACGGTCCTTGCCCGTCCAGGGAGCACCATAGGCGAAGTAGTGCTTCGTGCTGGTGCCGACATGGTAGCGACCCAGGTGATTGGGATCGTCGCCCTGATAGCCCTTGATCTCGGCTTCCACCATGCGAGCGTTCACAATGGCATCCTCGCCGAAGCTTTCATAGATGCGCGGCCAGCGCGGGTCGCGACCGAGGTCGACCACGGGGTTATAAACCCACGGACAGTTGGCAGCACGGCTTTCGTAAGCCGTAATCTCTGCACCCGTGCGAGCGAGCTCGGTGTTAAACGATGCTGCGAGGTTGATGGGCTGCGGGAAGAGCGTGCCCTCCTGCGTGTAGGTCACACCGTGGTTATGGTCGAGGCCGTAGACGTCAGGAATGCCTATATACTTCATCGACTTCTGCTGGATGAGCTGAATCCACTTCTGCCATTGCTCCACAGTGGCGGCACGCGTGCCCGGTGCATTCAGGATGCTACCCACCTTCCAATTCTTGATGATCGTGTCGAGCATCTGCTCGTTCACCTGCCACGTGCCATCGGCGCCATAGCGGCCCATGATGTCGAAGTTCAGTTCCAGCATTTGCCCGATCTTCTCGTCGAGCGTCATCTTCGCCAGTGTTTTCTCCACTTTCTTCTCCAGCGCTGCATCGCGCGGGATGGCTGGCCGCTGCGCCCATGCCAGGACAACACTGCCGACCAGCAACATTGTTAAAAAGCTCTTTTTCATTCTGTTTGTATTTATTGATTTTAGTTATATCATCTAATTTTGCCTACAAAGTTACGAAAAGTTGAGTGCAAAACAAAAGAAACTGTTTCTTTTTTATGGTTTTTCTCTCACTTATTCGTAACTTTGCATGTATGAAGGAAAGTCGCAGTAGTATTTCGCAGGAGGAGCAACGCCGCTACAAACGTTTGCTTTGGGCGCTGTTGCTATTGGCCGCACTGGTTGTGGCCACGCTCTTGGTGCTGCCTCACATCCCGCCATCCAAGGAAGGGATGCAGCGAAGCACGGCACTGCTGGAGCGCAGCACGTTCTACGAGGTGAGCCTCGACGGAAAGGCGATGTTCCAACTCAGCGACAACGACAACTGGACCATCAGCCGTATGTCGGTGAACATGCTGGACACCACCGTGGCACATGTGGAGCAGGTGACGGGCACGTGGCTGCGCCGCACGTTCCAGCCGTTTTGCCGCGGACGACTCATGGTGGCGGCTGCCGATACGAGTCTTTGGAACGCCGACAAGGCTGCACGCGCCGCTGCTGCCCTGCCGGATCAGCGCGAAGTGCTCTTGCGACGCATCGAGGCAATGGAGAAGCGCATCGAGGAACTGCAATACTTCATGAAGGTGCATGGCGTCACCGACGAGGGATTCAACGTCGTCGCCGACTGGCATCAGATTGCAACCGAAGAGCTGCAAAACGTCAGGAAGGTCATGGAGGTGCTCAACGACAGCACGCATCTGGAGCGAATGACGGTCAGTCTCGTGCAGAAATACACCCTGCTCCACACCAACAGCGCAGGACAGATTCAGCGCATCCCCTGCCACATCATAAAAACCGCCCCCGAGAAAGGCTATTGCATCGTGCAAACGCAAAACCACTGGATGCCCAATCCCGTGAGTCCGCAATACAACAGCACCGCCGTGAGAGCTCTTCGCCATCAGCACGACTCACTGCTCCGCCTGCCCAAAGACACGCTGAACGCATCGCTGTGGATGGCCGCCGACAGCACCTCTTATAAAGGCGAGACCAACGCCAACTGGCAGCCCGCAGGACATGGCATCATGCGAAGCTGGAACGGAAAGGTTTATGACGGCATGTGGAAGGACGGCAAGCGTCATGGCTTCGGCATCTCGATGGACAGCGACGGTCGCCTGCGCGTGGGCGAGTGGAAAGAAGATGTCTACCAGGGCGAGCGCCTGATGTACACCGTTGAGCACGTCTACGGTATCGACATCTCGCGCTATCAACACGAGAAAGGAAAGAAGAAATACGCCATCGACTGGAGTCGACTGCGCATCTCGAGTCTGGGCACGCTGAGCAAGAAGCGCATCAGCGGCGTCGTAGACTATCCCGTGAGCTTCTGCTTCGTAAAGGCTACCGAGGGCACCACCATTCGCAACGCCTACTATGTCTCCGACTGCATGCAGGCACGGCGGCGAGGCATACACGTGGGCAGCTACCACTTCTTCTCGCTGAAGTCGTCGCCACGCGAGCAGGCAACTGCTTTCCTGCGCTATGCCCGATTCCCGAAGGGCGACCTGCCACCCGTGCTCGACGTAGAGCCCACCAACGCACAGATTCGCGCCTATGGCGGCACGGAGAAACTGCTGCAAGCCATCCGTACCTGGCTGCAGATCGTGGAGCAGCAAGTCGGCGTGCGCCCAATTCTCTACGTGAACCAGGGCTTCGTCACGAAGCACCTCGCCGATGCTGCCGACATGAAGCGCGACTACCAAGTGTGGATTGCCCGCTACGGCGAGTATAAACCCGACGTGCGACTCGCCATCTGGCAGTTGTCGCCCGACGGCCGCGTGACAGGCATCCGCGGCGAAGTTGACATCAACGTCTTCAACGGCTACCGCGACCAATACGAAGAATTCTTGGAAACTCACTGCATCAAATAGCCGCCCTTCAGCCATTGTCTTTCACAAAAAACTGAAGAAAAAACCGACGTTTTTCACGAAAAAACTGAAGAAAAATCCGTTTTTCCTTTGTTTTTTTACCAACTTTTAGTACCTTTGTAATCGCAAAGGCCGCAAGCTAATGCAACATTGCTGGGAAAAAACATCTTTAGATGGAGTTACAAGCTCTTTTCGAACCGAACTGCGACTTTCAGGTTTCAGCACAGAGAGCACCCGTAGCACCAATAAAATTGGTGTGGGGCGATGCTTTCTGATGTACTGAGGTTGTCGCAGACCTGGTTTCGAAACAGAGAGCTCGCCCACACCTTTCACAAACTATAATAACTAACCTAACTAAAACTTTCGGGTGCAAAGTTAGGGAGAAATCACCGAAAAAGGTTTAAAGATTCGTTCAAAAACTTACACAAATGATACACCTAAGGAAATTATTGATATCGACCATACTCGCCTGCATCATCGTAACCCTTACCTCATGCAGCCGACAGCCGCCACGCTACACCATCGGCGTGTCGCAATGCAGTAGTGACATTTGGCGCGACAAGCTCATCAGCGAGCTCGCCACCGCCAACTACAGCCGCGACGATGTCAGAATTACCTTTGTATCGGCCAACGACAACGACCAGCGACAGATAGCACAAATCGACAGCCTCATCGCTGAGAACGTAGACTTGCTCATCGTGTCACCCAACCAGGTGTCGACCATCTCGCCAGCCATCGACCGCGCCTACCAGAAAGGCATCAAGGTCATCCTCTTCGACCGAAAGACCGACAGCCCGAACTTTACCGCCTTCATGGGTGCCGACAACTATGCCGTGGGACATGCCATGGGAGAGTACATCGCCAGCAAGCTGAACGGTCGTGGGCGCGTGCTCGAAATCATGGGCCTGCACGGCTCTTCTCCGGCCATCGACCGCCATCGCGGTTTCACCGATGCCGTGAAGCAGCATCCCGGCATCACCATCCTCGACTCGCTGCAAGGCGACTGGACGGAGGAGAGTGCCCACAAGGCCATGCAAGAATATTTACAAAAGGTCAACGGCAACCCGCAGATTGACTACATCTTCGGACAGAACGACCGCATGGCACTTGGCGCCCGCAAGGAGCTGGAGGCCAGTGGGAAGCTGTCGACAGCCACTTGTTTCTGCGGCATCGATGCCCTTGCCACCCCCGACGGCGGCATCGAGCACATCCTTAGCGGCGACCTCGAAGCCTCCTACATCTACCCCACCCGCGGCGATGAGCTCTTCCAGCTGGCCATGAACATTCTGGAAGGAAAGCCCTACGAGCGCGAGAACCAACTGAAGGCAGCCATCGTCACCCGCGGCAACGCTAATGTCATGCTCATGCAGGCAGAGGAGATGATGCGACAAGGCAAGAACATTGAGCAGATGCACAACCGCGTCGCCGACTACATGCAGAAGCTTGCCGGACAGCGCATGCTCACCCTGCTCTCACTGGGCATCATCCTTTTGCTCGCCCTTGCCGCCTTCCTCATCTGGCACGACCGTCGCGCACGAATCCGCATCAACAAGGAACGCGAGCAGATGGCACGCCAGCAAATAGACTTCTACACTCAGGCCGCCCACCAGCTGCGCACGCCGCTGACGCTCATCACTGGTCCGCTGAAGCAGCTTGAGCAAACCGAGACCATGCGCAACGACAACACCGCGGCGCATGCCATGCTCGACATCGTCAGCCGCAATGCCGACCAGCTGGCCGAACTGGTCAACAAGATTCTGAACGGAAATGCCTCCCCGCACCCAGCAGCCGAGGAAGTGGCCGACATCGCTGAATATCAAGAGGCGACTCCCACACACACCGAGGAGGAACCCACCGAAGAACTGTCCATCCTCATCGTCGACGACAATGCCGACATCCGCACCTACTTGCGCACCATTCTGGCTCCCTTCTACACCATCAGCGAAGCTGCCGATGGCAAGCAGGGATTGGAAATCGCCCTGCGCGACGTGCCCGACCTGATTGTCAGCGATGTAATGATGCCCGTGATGAATGGTCTGGAGTTCTGCCAACAGGTGAAGGACAACCTCGCCACGAGCCATATTCCAGTGATCTTGCTCACCGCCCGCGCCCTCTCGGCACACCAGATAGAAGGCTACCGCAGCGGTGCCGACGCCTACATCACCAAGCCTTTCGAGGCGCAGTTGCTGCTTGCCCGCATAGAGAACCTGCTTCGTAGCCGACAAGTGTTGAAAGACCTGTGGGCACAACAGCCCGTCAGCAGCCAGGAGGCAGTCTCTACGGAAGGAGAAGGGAGCGCTCGTGACCTTTCTGTCGAAGACGCATCGGCAGACGTCCAAGCCCCCCTACCCACGGAAGAGAACCAACTGCAGGCCGTCAGCGAGGCTCCGTTCCTCACACGCTTCAAGGCCATCCTCGAGCAACACCTCACCGACAGCGATCTCAGCGTTGAAGACCTCGGCACTGAGGTCGGTCTCTCGCGCGTGCAACTCTATCGCAAGGTGAAAGCCCTCACGGGTCGTTCGCCTGTGGAACTGCTGCGCACAGCCCGTCTGCAGCGTGCCCGCCAGATGCTACTTACCACCGACAAGACCATCTCCGAAGTAGCTTACGATGTTGGTTTCTCTGCCCCCAGCTACTTCACGAAGTGCTTCCGCGACGAGTTTGGCATCAGCCCCTCAGAGCTCACCAACAAGCAATAGCCTCGTAGTTTCGGTATTTCAACAAGGTCATATTCTTTTTGACAGCTAAAAGCAATGCTCTTGGGTGCTAAGAGCTATGACTTTAGGCACCCAAAGCAATGCCTTTAGACGCCAAGAGCAATGCTCTTAGACCCCAAAAGCAATGCTCCAAGGGTTCCAAAGCTATGCTCCGTAGCTTCAGGAGCTATGCTCTGTAACATCTAGAGCTATGCTATGTAACATCAGGAGATATGCTCTATACGGTTTGGAACGATGCTTTCTTCCAACCATGCAACAGTCATGAGGAAGGGAGGAATGGCTGCGAATGCGCTGATTCACCATGAAAACCACTATCCAAGACCACCAACGGCACTAATAAAAATCGTTCATTTCTTTACAAAAATGTTACATCGCAACAATTTTTGAACGCGATGAACGAATTTTTATCCCTATACGCGAGTGAAAAGGGTAATTTTGCGCCGTAATTGATTCAAAAACCTAAGTACTAACAAAAAAATCATTCGCAAATGGAAAAGCAGAAAACATTTTCAGCTCAAGGCCTGACACGCCGGCTGATGCTGTCGTTCTTCTTCCTTCTGGCAAGCACATTCGCTTTTGCTCAGACAGAAGCCAGCGGCACCATTGTCGACAACGAAGGCGAACCCATCATCGGCGCTACCGTTATGGAGAAGGGAACTTCCAATGGTACCATTTCCGACATCGACGGCAACTTCCACCTGAAGACTGCCTCGGGCGCCACGCTCGTCATCTCCTACATCGGCTTTGCCACGCAGGAGCTGCCTGCATCGACTGGTATGAACATCACCATGAGCGACAACGCCAAGGAATTGGCAGAAGTCGTGGTGACCGGTTACACCGTCCAGCGTAAGGCCGACCTCACCGGTTCGGTGGCTGTGGTGAAGACCGACGAACTGAAGACCTCCAGCGACACCGACCCGATGCGTGCTCTGCAGGGTAAGGTTCCTGGCATGACCATCTCGCACGACGGTTCTCCCGTTGGTGCCGGTACGGTTCGCATTCGTGGTATCGGTTCGTTCAACTCCTCGCAGGACCCGCTGTTCATCATCGACGGCGTACCCACGACCACCAATTTGAACACGTTGAACATGAACGATATCGAGTCGATGCAGGTCCTGAAGGACGCCGCCTCGGCCTCTATCTACGGTTCGCGTGCTGCAAATGGTGTCATTATTATTACCACCCGCTCGGGTAAGAAGGGCGACAAGGTGAAGGTGGACTTCTCAGCAAACCTCACCGCTCAATTCTACAACTCGCAGACCATGATGAAGCTCGCCAACAGTGCCGAGTATGCCACCTCGATGGCTCAGGCAGCTTTGAACGACGGTCTCGATCCCGTTGCCTACGCTTCCAACTACGGTCTGAATCTGAACGCATCGGCTGGCACCCCCATCCGCGCATGGGACCCCGCCGCTGGTGAGTACAAGAACTACACCGTGAACGGCCTGTACGACGGCTACATCAACTCGAAGCGCACCATGCGTTACAGCGACACCGACTGGCTCGACCAGATTTCGCGCACCGGTTTCGTTCAGAACTACGACCTCTCTATCTCGAATGCTACTGAGAAGACATCGGCTCTGGTTTCGTTCGGCTACAAGAAGAACAATGGTATCCTGAAGTACACCGACTTCGAGAGCATCTCCGGTCGTATCAACACCAGCTACAAGGTGAACAAACTCGTCACCGTTGGTGAAAACATGACCATCACCTACTCGAACCAGGTAGATTGCCAGCCGCTGGAGAACGCCCTGAAGATGGCTCCTACGGTGCCTGTCTATGAAGAGGACGGCGTGACCTTCTCCGGTCCTGTTGGTGGCATGAGCGACCGCCAGAACCCTCTGCGCGAGCTCTATCACAACCGCGACAACCGTCTGAAGATCTGGCGTATCTTCGGTAACGCCTACGTGAACATCACTCCCATCCAGGGTCTGTTGCTCCGTTCGAACTTCGGTATCGACTACGATGCTGGCTTCATTCACAGCGTGACCTACACTTGGCACTCCGACGTGGTGAACAACTCCACACCTGCCGCTACGGTTTCGCAGGCCAATGACATGAAGTGGACCTGGTCGAACACCGCCACTTACAACTTCACACTCGCTGCTGAGCACACGTTCAACATCCTCGCCGGTCTGGAGCTCTACTCGCAGACACGCGACGACTTTGCTTCTTACGCTCAGATGTACGCACTGGAGAACTACAAGTACATGTGGCCGAACGCCGCCACTGGTACACAGCGCGCCTCGGGTATTGAGGAAGGCTACAACCTCGTATCGCTCTTCGGTAAGATCGACTACAACTGGAAGGACTTGCTGCTGGCTTCGTTCACCATCCGTCGTGACGGCTCGAGCCGCTTCGGTGAGAACAACCGCTACGGTACGTTCCCCGCTGTAACGCTGGGTTATCGTCTCTCGCAGAACCTCAACCAGAGCTGGATCGACGACTTGAAGCTCCGTGCATCTTGGGGTGAGACTGGTAACCAGGCCATCTCCAACTATGCTCGCTACGGTCTGTATGCCGCTACTTACGGCGGTGGTCGCAACGAGTCGACAGCTTACGACCTTGCTCTGCAGGGCTCAGGTGTGTTCCCCTCTGGCTTCCGTGCCACACAGTCGCAGAACAACAACCTGAAGTGGGAGACCACTGAGCAGTACAACGTCGGTCTCGACTACACGCTCTTCAATAACTCACTCTACGGTACTGTCGATGCTTATATTAAGAAGGTGAAGGACATGCTCATCAATCCTGCCTACCTCGGCTCGATGGGTGAGGGTGGTGCTTCCTGGCTGAACGGTCCCAGCCTGCAGAACTGGGGTATGGAGTTCGCCGTGGGCTATCGCCACACCACTAGCTACGGTCTGCGCTACAACATCAACGGCAACCTCGACTTCTTCCGTTCGAAGGTGACCTATCTGCCCGAGACCACCACTGGTTCGTATGTGCACACCTCGAAGGAGAACCTCGTTGAGTCGAAGCGTCCCTATGGTTCAATCGTTGGCTACGTCGTCGACGGACTGTATCAGAACCGCGAGGAAGTGCTGGCCAGCGGCCAGGAGAACGCCCGCGTCGGTGGTCTGAAATATGCCGACCTCGATGGTAACGGCCTCATCAACGAGCACGACCAGACTTGGATCTTCTCGCCCGTTCCCGACTTCTCATGGGGTTTGAACTTCGACCTCGGCTACAAGGACTTCGACTTCTCGATGTTCTGGCAGGGTGTTGCCGGACAGGACATCTACAACGACCAGAAGTTCCAGACTGACTTCTACTCCATCACCGATGCCGGTTCGAACAAGGGTAACCGCATGCTCGATGCTTGGACAACAGCCAACACCAAGTCGACCATCCCCGCCCTGACCACTAACAACACCGGTAACGAAGGCCGCGCTTCGAGCTACTTCGTTGAGAACGGTTCCTATGCTAAGCTACGCCAGTTGCAAATTGGCTACACGCTTCCTGCTTCAGTTACAAGCAAACTGAATATGAGCTCACTGCGCTTCTATGTGGCAGGTCACAACCTGCTCACCATCAAGAGCAGCTCACTGACTTGCTCTGATCCTGAGAATCCCCGCTGGATGTATCCTAACTCCACCTCGTTCTCATTCGGACTCCAGGCTTCGTTCTAAGTAACATAGTAACAAGGTAACAAAGTAACAAAAAGAGTACAATTATGATTACCAAATATATCAAGAATATAGCATTTGCAGGACTGTTAGGATTTGCTGCCACAGCTGCCCTCACCTCCTGCGACGACTTCATCGACGTGGAGCCACAAGGCGTCATCAGCGAGGACCTGGCTATGAGCCAGCCCAACGAGATGGTGACAGCTGCCTATGCCAAGCTGGGCGACGACTGGTACACCTATCCGTTCAACCTCTGGCCCTATGGCGACCTCACCAGCGACGACTGCATGAAGGGCGGCTCGGGCACTACCGACACCAACTACCATCCCTTCGAGGTTTGGTCGACGCTCACCGCTTCTACGCCCGACCACATGGACGAGATGTGGTATCACCTCTATTGCTCCATCTCGCGCTGCAACCGCGCACTGGTGTCGCTCGAGGAGTATGGCGACGACAAGCTCGGTGCCGAGCTGAAGGCCGTGCGCCAGGCTGAGGTGCTCTTCCTCCGCGCTCACTTCTACTTCAAGCTCGTGCAAATCTGGAACCAGGTGCCCTGGGTCGACGAGGAAGTGTATCGCAACCACACCGAGGAGCAGACGCCCAACAACGCCTTCTCGCATGCCGAACTCATGGATAAGATCGTGGCCGACTTCAAGAAGGCCTACGACGTGCTGCCTGCCACACAGCAGGAGGGCGGACGTGCCAACAAGATTGCCGCTGCTGCCTACCTGGCCAAGTGCTACCTCACCATGGCTTGGGGCGACGGCTACGAAGCCAACACCGGCGTCAGCCACATCAACCAGCAGTACATGCAGGAAGTGCTGAAGTACACCGAGGTGGTGAAGAATGCCGGACAGTATGGCTACCTGGAGGACTTCGGCGACATCTTCCTGCCTGAGTACAAGAACTCAAAGGAGAGCATCTTCGCCGTGCAGCACTCCGACTATCAGGACGACAACACCCTCTACGGACGCGCCAACTGGTCGAACATGCTTAACGGCTGCTGGGGCATCTGGTCGTGCGGCTGGGACTTCCACAAGCCCACACAGAACCTCGTGAACGCCTTCAAGACCAAGGATGGTCTGCCCATGTTCAACGACTTCAACAACAAGATCGACTATCCCATCAACGGTGTTCCTACCGCTCAGAAGTGGGATCCGCGTCTCTTCCACACCGTGGGTATGCCTACCTTCCCCTACAAGTATGAGACTGAGTACACCATGACGAAGGACAACTCGCGTACTCCGAACACCTACGGCTACTATGCTTCGCTGAAGGAAGTGCCGCAGCGCTCGAAGGGTGAGACCTTCGACAACCCCTGGCAGGCATTCGCCATGAACGACTACGTGCTGCGCTACACCGACGTGATGCTCATGCGTGCCGAGGCACTCATCGAGACCGGGAAGCTCGAAGAGGCCCGCTCCATCATCAACGACATCCGCCAGCGTGCAAAGAACTCTATCGACAAGCACATCGGCTATGCCAAGGACCAGTGCGAAATCGCACTCTATCCTGCCAGCTACTTCCAGAACAAGGAGCAGGCTCGTCAGTGCCTGCAGTGGGAGCGCCGCCTGGAGCTCGCCATGGAGAACGGACGCTACTTCGACCTGCGCCGCTGGGGTATTGCCTCCAAGACGCTGAACCAGTTCTTCGAGAAGGAGAAGGACGTCACCTATGATGGCCAGACCTATGCTCAGTACTACAAGGATGCTCACTTCACGCCGGGCAAGAACGAGTACTTCCCCCTGCCCTACATCCAGCTCTTCTACGTTCCGGGACTCTACACACAGAACAAGGGATACTAAGAAAGAAATTGACAATTAACAATTAACAATTGACAATTATGATTACCAAGATATTTAAGTTTTTCGTAGCAGGTCTTGTTTGTTGCTGTGCCACAGCAGCCATCACCTCCTGCCAGAACAAGGACATCGAGCGCGAGGCCATGAAGCTGCAGGCTCCCGATGCATCGCAGATCACCGGACAGCTCAATGGCGATGACTACGTACTCACATGGCCTGCCCAGCAAGCAAACATGCAGGTGGCCATCTACCGTAACGGAACTCTTTCTTCTTCTGAAATCGTTAGCGGCAACAGCTACACACAGAAGGATGTTCCCACGAATGTTCCCTTTGAATATGTGTTCAAGCTCACCGACGGCCAGAACTTCTCGAACGGTGTTGTGAAGCAGTACACCCGCGAGGGTGCTACCAGCATCAACGGTGTGCAGATGTCGCAGGTCGACAAGGCTGGCGGCTACGACGCTCTCGTAGAGTGGAACCGTGCTGCCGACGCTCAGAACATCATCTTCAAGGCTACTAACGGCAAGCGCACCATCAATGAGACGCTGCCTGGCACACAGACCAGCTACACCATCAGCGACGTGCAGACGGGTGACACCTGGGAGGTGACACTCACTGCCCGCAACGATAAGGGCACCTCGCTTGCTACTCGTTCCTCGCTGCGCATTGGTAAGACCGCCATCGGCTTCCTCTCTGTCTATGCTACACCTGAGGAACTCGTTGCCAACGGCGACGACGATGAGGCTTCGGCTTGGCTCTGGCTGCATGAGCAGTATCCCACCGCTCAGTTCGTGCCCTTCACCAGCGTTACCTCGGCTGCCGTGATCGACCCGTTCCGCGTGCTCTTCTGGCTGCGCGACCTCGAGGGTGTGTCGGAAGGCGACGTGTGGAGCATGCCTGACAACGTGCTGGCTGCAACACCTATCATCCGCGACTGGTATCGTGCTGGTGGTAGCCTCCTCCTCTGGAGCCACGCCACTGTCTATGCCGGCTACCTCGGACGCATCAACCTCGACGACATGAAGGGTAACGACCACGCCTTCGGCTTCGGCCCCGGCGGCATCAACAACGATGTTTGGAAGATGGCCGTAGAGCTCTATCCCGACCACAAGTTCAAGAAAGACCACTCCACACACCCCATCTACAAGGGACTGGAAGTGGAGACGACTCCCGATACGAAGCTCATCGCCTTCAAGGGCCCGGGTTGGACCGAGGACCACAACTGCCTCTACTTCAACCTGCCTAGCCTGTGGACTGGCATCGGCAACCAGGAGGAAGCTTGCTACACGCAGACCACTCAGACCTACGGCGTCTATCCGCTCGGCACCTGGGATAGCCAGATTTGGTGGGTGAGCCAGATGAACGTCTGGGAGGCTCAGCAGGGCAACACCGAGTTCAAGGGCACGCTGCTCTGCATCGGTAACGGCGGTTGCGAGTTCTCGATGAAGAACCCCGACGGCACGCCCGACAAGAGCGCACATCCGAAGAACAACATCTATCAAGACAATGTCCTGCGTCTTGCCAAGAACTCTCTGGAGTATCTGAAGACAAGATAATAGACCGTATCTCTACAGTGGTAGTCGTCATGCGTGGCGGCTACCGCTTTTTCCTTTCATCAACTTAAAAAGTACTAAGCTGAATATGAAGAAAATCACATCTCCTGCTACACTGATGCTTGCAGCACTATTGATGCTGGCCGCCTGTTCAAAGGATGAGTACAAGCCGGACTACAACCCGATCATCGACGACCCGCAGCCCGAGGAGCCCACAAAGCCCGACACTCCAACTGATCAGGGCAGCTATGATGAGCTCTATCGTCCTCAGGTTCACTACACGCCCGCACAAAACTGGATCAACGACCCGAATGGCATGGTATTTGTCAATGGCACGTATCATCTGTTCTATCAGTACAATCCGCAGGGCAACCAGTGGGGAAATATGTCGTGGGGACATGCCACGTCTTCCGACCTCATCCACTGGGATGAGCAGGCAGTGGCACTCACTCGCGATGAACTGGGCGACATCTTCTCTGGCTCGTGCGTCATCGACAAGGACAACACCGCCGGCTTCGGAGCTAATGCAATGATTGCGCTCTATACCTCGGCAAGTGGTGTGCAGCAGCAGTCGCTGGCATACAGCACCGACGGTGGCAAGACGTTCAACCGCTATCAGGGAAATCCGGTCATCAAGAACGACGACGACAACCTGCGCGACCCGAAAGTGTTCTGGCATGCTGGAACGAAGCAGTGGGTGATGGAACTCGCCAAAGGCTGGAAGATGGGCGTGGAGTTCTACGGCTCTACCGACCTGAAGTCGTGGCGTCATCTGAGCACGTTCTTCGTGCCGCTGTCCGGACGTCCCAGCTTGCAGTGGGAGTGTCCCGACCTCATCCAGATAGGCAATAAGTGGGTGCTCATCGTCAGCGTGAACCCCGGTGGTCCTATCCTCGGTTCTGGTATGATGTACTTCACCGGCGACTTCGACGGCACTACGTTCACCGCCGACGACCGCAGCTATCCGCTGTGGCTCGACTATGGCATGGACAACTATGCCGGCGTCACATGGAGCAACACCGGCGATCGTCGCATCATGATTGGCTGGATGAACAACTGGCAGTATTCGGGCGACGTGCCTTGCTCGCCTTGGCGTTCGGCAATGACGCTTCCGCGCGAACTGAAACTCGTCCAGTACGAGGGACAGCCGCTGCTCGCAAGCACCGTCGTGAAGGAAATCGACAACATCGCCTCTTCATGGCAGGACACCAACGGAAACATTACGGCTCCCGATGCCTATCAGCTGCGACTCACCATCGACCTCGACAAGAACACTACCATCTCCCTGAGCAACGGGTCAGATGAGCACTTCGACATTGACGTCAACGCCGCAGCGCGTTCCATCACGGCTCATCGCACCTCTGCCTCAGGAAAGACGTCGTTCAACGGCACGTTCTCCATTCCCTCCATTCAGGCTCCGCTATGTGTAGAGGGTACAAGCGTGGTGCTCGACTTCTTCGTCGATCAGTCGTCGGTGGAAATCTTCACTGAGAATGGTTCCATGTCTATGACGAACCTCGTCTTCCCGCAGAGCATCTACAACAAGTTCTCTGTGTCGGGTGCTAACTTCAAGGCACAATATCGTTCCTTGAAGCGCATCTGGAAATAATCACGTCTCTTGTTTCATAGACAATAGCCCCGCATTCCCTTTGAGAGAAGGAGATGCGGGGCAACCTTTTTTTGTGCAAAACACCTTATTTATTATTTATCTTTATTGGACGAAATGATTCTAATGATGATAATTTCTTTCCGATAAACCACTCTTTGAACCTTGAACGTCGCAAAGCGACTTTGAACGCGCGCAGCGCTTTTTTACCTTTCGATAACCACGAGGCTATCGTTTCCCACTCGCGACTGCAGCCACTGACGCAGCTTCGTGGCATCGGCGGCAGGCAGGCGGCGACCACCATCGGTGCTGACGAGTGCCAAGACGAAGTGTCGACTGGCAGTAGTGTCACGATGCACCTCGCTGACCGGCGACAGACTCAACGCCTTGACTTGTGGGAACAGCACTTTCAGTTCAGGACGCATGGCGGCAGATAGTTCCTCATAGCGCACATAGCCCTCCAGTTGTTCCGAGAGCAGGGCCGTCTGCGACGACAGCTCCATGAGTTGCTGGCGGTCGGCCTCGCGGGTCGTCGACATCTGCGTGAGTTGGTTGTTCAGCTGCAGCAGACTATCGGTCTGGGCTCCCTGAATGATGCTCAGCTTGTATTCGCCCAGTCCATAGTGTTGCAACTGCTTCTGCGCCTCTGCCTGCGTAGCGGCATTGATCTCACGGCCCACAGCGACAACGCGCAGCGTACGACCCTCCACACTGTTCGAGATGACTTGCGTTCCCGACTGTGTGAGCTCGTTCTTCAAGAACCGGTGCACGTTATGATCGAAGACGCTCTGGCGCACAATCATCACCGTCATCACAGCGGCAGGTATCATCGTCACAACCACAACGGCGGTGAGAAGACGGTGTGCGCGGCGTTCCCGCCATGCCGACATGAACTCATGTTTATGGAAACCCAACAGGCGAACGCCGAAATAAGTGGAAAGGGCAATGAACACCGTGTTGATGAAAAACAGATAGAACGCACCCAGGAAGTACAACAGATGTCCTGTCGCCAACCCATAGCCGGCCGTACACAATGGCGGCATCAAGGCCGTGGCAATGGCTACGCCGGGGATGACATTTCCCTTGTTGTGTGTGCAAAGGGCAATGATACCGGCAGCACCGCCACAGAAGGCGATGAGCACATCGTAGAGCGTGGGCGACGTGCGCGCCAGCAACTCCGACTGAGCCTCACCCAGTGGCGAGATGAAGAAGTAAATCGTTGCCGTGAGCACACTGAAGATGGTCGCCACGACATAGTTCTTTACCGAACGCTTCAGCAGGTCGAAGTTATTCGTGCCTACAGCCAGTCCCATGCCGATGATCGGACCCATGAGTGGCGAGATGAGCATCGCACCAATGATGACCGCCGTTGAATTGATGTTCAGTCCCAGCGATGCAATGAGGATGGCAAAGATGAGCACCCACAACTTCGCCCCACGGAACGAGACGTCATTGATAATCTGACTGACAATGGCTTCTTCATGGTCGCGGTCGGCCTGCAAATTAAAATAGCCACGCAGCTCTTCTGAAAAACTCTTAATGTCCATACGCCGATAAAAACTAGAAACTTGAAACTAAAAACTAGAAACCAGAAACTAGAAACTTGAAACTAGAAACCAGAAACCAGAAACTAGAGACTATAAACTACAAACTCTTAAACTCACGAAGCGCACTCCTTGCGCCTTTGCAAAATTACGAATAAGTGAGCGAATAACCAAATTTATTTAAGTTTTTCCGAACGGGGAGTCAAATACGACGCATGTCAAATGACGAAAAAGTCTTTAAAAAACGTACAATCAGTAATAAAAACGTTGCAATGAACTATTTTTTTAAGTCTTTGTATCATATTTGAAAGTGAGTTGCCTGGTATTTTCGTATCTTTGCAAGCAAACAAATCAATTCTTTACTATCAACCAAATCATTGAAATGAACATGAAAAGACTATTACTGATGGCCACATGCCTGATAGGGTGGCTTACCATGAGTGCTCAGGCGCCACAAATCTTGTCCGACCGGCATGCCATGCTGCGCATCAATGCACAGAGCCGTTATCTGTTGCTCCCCATTCAGGAGCGCGAAGAAATTGCCAATATCAGCATCATCGTCAACGGCAAGCAGGTGAAATCGCTGAATGCCAAACTGGCTGTCGATAAGGTCGACTACTATGTACCCCTCGACCTCTCTTCGTTCAACCCGAACCTCCTGCTGGACATCACCTTCCACGGCGACCGTCGCACCACGGGTGCCATTAAGGGTTATGTGTGCTGGAAGGAAATGCAGCAGAGCAACACCTTCGATACCACAAATCGCGAGCAGTTCCGCCCCGTCTATCACCACACGCCTCTCTATGGCTGGATGAACGACCCGAACGGCATGGTATATCAAGATGGTGTTTGGCACCTCTTCTATCAGTACAACCCCTTTGGCTCACAGTGGGAGAACATGAACTGGGGACACTCCACCAGCCGTGACCTCATCCACTGGGAAGCTCAGCCCATCGCCCTCGAGCCTGATGCACTTGGCTCCATCTTCTCTGGTTCGTGCGTCATCGATAAGGACAACACTGCCGGTTTCGGCGCTGGTGCCATGATAGCCATGTACACCTCTGCCGGACAGAACCAGTCGCAGTCCATCGCCTACAGCACCGATGGTGGCAAGACCTTCACCACCTATGAGGGCAACCCCGTCATCACACAGGATGCTCCCGACTTCCGCGACCCGAAGGTGTTCTGGTTCGAGCAGACCAAGCGTTGGATCGTGGTGCTCGCAGTAGGACAGGAAGTGCAGTTCTATAGCTCACCCAATCTGAAGGACTGGACCTATGAGAGTTCCTTCGGCCGCGAGTATGGCAATCACGACGGCGTATGGGAATGCCCCGACCTGTTGCCGCTGACACTCAATGCCAAACTCTCGAACAGCACATCGAAGAAGTGGGTGCTCCTGCTCAACATCAACCCCGGCGGTCCCTTCGGCGGCTCGGCCACTCAATATTTCGTCGGACAGTTCGACGGTCATAAGTTCACCTGCGAGGATGCTCCCTCTGAGACGAAGTGGATGGACTATGGTAAGGACCACTATGCTACGGTGACCTTCTCCAACGCTCCCGACAACCGTACAGTTGCCATCGCTTGGATGTCCAACTGGCAGTATGCCAACCAGGTTCCCACCCAGCAGTTCCGCTCGGCTAACAGCATTCCTCGCGACCTACATCTCATGCAGCTCGACGGCGAGACCTATCTCGTCAGCACACCTTCCAAGGAGATGCTCGACATGCGCGGCAAGGCTGTGAAGAAAGGCTCTGCCTCTAACAAGATCGTCAAGAACCTGCTGAAGCAGAACGACGGTGCTTATGAGATTACCGCCACCCTCGACATGCAAAAGGACGGCCAGGCACAGGTCACCTTATTTAATAATAAGGGCGAGGAGGCTGTCATCGGCTTCGACACCGCAAAGAAAGAATACTACTTCGACCGTACCAAGAGCGGACTGACCAGCTTCTCCGACGACTTCGCCTGCGTGACGCGTGCTCCGCTGCCCGACGCAGACACCTATCAGCTGCGCATCTTCGTCGACAAGGCGAGCATCGAGGTGTTCATCGATCCCGGCTTCGGTCACAGTGGAGTGTTCCCCATGACCAGCCTGGTATTCCCCAACGAGCCTTACAACAACCTGCGTGTCAGCGGTCGTGGCAAGCTCCAAGACATCACCGTCTATCCGTTGAAGTAGAAGCCCCACCCCTGCCCTCCCCCAAGGGGAGGGAGATAGGGAAGGCATTCGCTTCACTCCTTCACTCCTAAACATCAAATCATTAAAACTAATAACAATGGCTTCTCAAACAAAGAAAACCGCAATCCTATCGGTGATGCTCTGCTTCTTCTGCATGGGCTTCGTCGACTTGGTAGGCATCGCCTCCAACTACGTAAAGGCCGACCTCGCACTCAGCGACTCCGTGGCTAACATCTTCCCATCGCTCGTGTTCTTCTGGTTCCTCATCTTCAGTGTGCCCACCGGCATGCTCATGAACAAGATTGGACGCAAGAACACCGTGCTCCTCTCGCTCATCGTGACAGCTGTCTCGCTGTTGCTGCCCCTCTTCGGTGAGAACTTCGGCATCATGCTCGTTGCATTCTCGCTCCTCGGCATCGGCAACGCCCTCATGCAGACATCGCTCAATCCGCTGGTATCGACCGTCATGGGTGGAGGCAACCTCGCCTCAACGCTTACGTTCGGACAGTTCGTGAAGGCCATCGCTTCTTTCTCGGCACCTTATTTTGCCATGTGGGGAGCCACGCAGGTTATTCCCGAATTCGGACTCAACTGGCGCGTACTCTTTGCCATCTTCCTCGTTGTTGGTGCAATTGCAGCCCTGTGGCTTGCCGCCACACCTATCAAGGAAGAGCCCATCGAAGGCCGTCCTTCCACATTCGTTGAGTGCTTCAAGCTGCTTGGCACGCCCATCGTGCTGCTGTCGTTCCTTGGCATCATGTGCCATGTAGGCATCGACGTGGGTACCAACACCACAGCACCGAAGATTCTGATGGAGCGCTTGGGCATGTCGCTCAACGATGCAGCCTTTGCCACATCGCTCTACTTCATCTTCCGTACCATCGGCTGTCTGACGGGTTCGTTCTTCCTGCGCATCATGAGCAACCGCACGTTCTTCATCATCTCGGTCATCATGATGGCTCTCTCCATGTGCGGACTCTTCTTCGGCACATCGAAGCTCGTGCTCTACACCGCCATCGCCCTCGTCGGCTACGGCAACTCTAACATCTTCTCCATCTGCTTCGCACAGGCACTCACCTCGATGCCAAACAAGCAGAACGAGGTATCGGGTCTGATGATCATGGGCCTCTTCGGTGGCACCGTGTTCCCGCTCCTCATGGGCTTCATGAGCGATGCCATGGGACAGGCTGGCGCAGTACTCGTTATGGCAGTAGGCGTCGTCTACCTCTTCACCTATATACCGAAAGTAGCAGCAAAGTAACCAGGAAAACCCTTTAAAACCCTTTATAAAACAATATGGAAAAGAGATATGTCATCGGCCTCGGCGAAGCACTTTGGGATGTGCTGCCTGAAGGTAAGAAACTCGGCGGAGCACCGGCCAACTTCGCTTATCATGCAGGCCAGTTCCTCGGACAGGCCAACACCATGGCCATTAGTGCACTCGGCGAAGACAAACTCGCCGAAGAAACCATCGCTGCTCTCGAAGAGCACGGACTGCAGTACACCATGCCACGTGTGCCCTACCCCACTGGCACCGTGCAGGTACAGCTCGACGAGCAGGGCATTCCCACCTACGACATCCGCGAGAACGTAGCATGGGACAACATCCCGTTCACTCCCGAGATTGAGGAGATTGCACGCAACTGCCGCGCCGTCTGCTTCGGCTCGCTGGCTCAGCGCAATGTTGTCAGCCGTGAGAACATCCATCGCTTCCTCGATGCCACTCCCGAGGACTGCGTGAAGATCTTCGACATCAACCTGCGTCAGAACTTCTACACGAAGGAAGTCATCCAAGAGTCCATGCGTCGCTGCAACATCCTGAAGATCAACGACGAGGAGCTCGTCATCATCGGTCGCATGTTCGGCTATCCCGGCCTCGACATCGAGAACAAGTGCTGGCTCATCCTTGGCAAGTACGACCTCGATATGCTTGTGCTCACCTGCGGCACCAACGGCTCGTATGTGTTCACACCCGGCCAGATGTCGTTCCAGGAGACCCCGAAGGTGGAAGTTGCCGACACCGTTGGCGCTGGCGACTCGTTCACTGGCTCGTTCTGTGCTGCCATCCTCAACGGCAAGCCCGTCGCCGAGGCTCACAAGCTCGCAGTGAAGGTCAGCGCCTTCGTCTGCACGCAGAATGGTGCAATGCCCACCATCCCCGCCTCGCTGCTCGGATAAACGAAACATTCAACCATACTTCTTTCGCCTCCAAAGTTCACTCTTTGGGGGCTTTTCATGTAGTATAGCAGTGCGATTGCAGCCTGCTGCAACCATGCTGTACATTACAGCAATTAGATTGCAACCATCCCCCCTTTCTTATATCTGAAGTTCCGCTGGGCTTAAAAAACGGGAATGACATAGGAGATAACCCTTAAAATGTAGGGACGCGACGTGTCGCGTAACTGGAGGGGGAAAGCTAAATCCAATAACGCGGCAGGCCGCGTCCCTACATCTGAGGGTCAAAAAGTATATTATCACTTAAAAAAATAATGTACTACTCTGCCAGAAGCGAGAAACATTCACGAAAAATGTGATAAAGCATCGCTGACTTGGACAAGGAACGAGGTGTGAAATGTTAAAAGTAACAACATTGTTAGTAATAAACTTGTTAGTAACAAACTTGTTAGTAACAAACTTGTTAGTAACAAACTTATTAGTAATAAACTTGTTAGTAATAAACTTGTTAGTAATACTTTTATTACATATCTATGTTTGAAGACATGGCTATAGAAAATCCATTTGTCTTCAGTCAAAACAATACCAACTAAGACCCACCCCTGCTGCCATCCCCTACAGGGAGGGACAGGGGGGTGGGTCTCTTTTTTTGTTTTTACTTCCCCAATATGATGTTCACCAATGTGGTGACGTCGGCAATGGTGATGCTGCCGTCGGCATTCACGTCACCAACCGCTGCCATCGGGATTGTGAGGGTGGCGGCATCGGAATCCTCGTAGCCGTCACGCACAGCCTTCACGCTGATGGTAAACGTCGTGCCGAAACTGATCTCGCCCGTCGTGCTCTCACCCGTGGCTGCCGTTGGGGCAACAGTGTAGCGATAGGTGACGCCTGTGGTCTCACACGTACACTTCACCTTGCCGCTCGCAAACGTCAACACAGGCGTGGCGCACTTCAACGCAGCAGGTGCTTTCACGGTGATCGAGAAGCTGGCATCGCTCAACTCGTGGCTCACGGCATCGGTCGTAGCGGTATGGAAGGTATAGAGGCTGCCTGCAGCCGACTGAGCCTCCGAGCTTGCCGATACAGAGATGCGGATGAGTTCGCCGTCAGTCAGCAAAGCCTTGTCGAGGTTGTAAAACACAAACATATTGTCGCCCGAAGCCAATGGGCGCACATCTAGTGTATGAGCGTTTGCGGCGTCGCCCAACTGATTGCTGCCAGCCAGCGTGATGCCCTCGGGCAACTGCAAGTTAAACTGTAGGGCCGTGACGTCGCTCAGTCCGCTGGCACTCACCACCAGCGTAGCCTCGCTGCCTGCCTCCACCTCTATGGGTGCAACGCTGAGCGTCTGCGCTGTTGCGCTACAGGCTATCGCTGCCAATGCTAAAATTAAGGTTTGTATTCGTTGTTTCATGTAACTTATTCTTTTTCGTTCCACCTTCTTATGTTTTAACATTTTGCATATAAATTTTGAGTTGCACCAGCACCTTGAAGTCTACCCATACGGTGTACTGTATATTCAACTCCATTTAATGTAAATGTTGAGACGTGATACAATAATATTTCTGTAGTTTTATCTTCTCCATATACTACTACATTCCATTCAGTTGGAAAACAATAATAGAAATAAGCATCTGCATCAGTAGTATTAGTTATTGATAATGATTGTGGATTACTTGTCCAAGTTGTTGGTTTAGCATTTAATGATTCATTAGCTATATCTGCTAGGTTTGTTGATTCAGGTAAAGTCAACCCTGCATACCAATAATAAGTTACTGTCGGTTGAGGTGTAGAATTTTGCATGATATCGATAACCTTTACAATATCTGCGACATCTACCTTACCGTCATTATTCACATCGCCTTCCAGCGGTTCATTACTCTGTGCAAATGCACCCATGCTGACAAGCATCATCGTCAGCAACAAATAAAATTTTGTTTTCATTGTCGTATAATAATCAAATTAAAGATAAGACTTTACTTCACTCGGCTTCATAAACACTTCTATCTTATCAAGATCTTGAAGTGCTTTTTTCCTACTTTCAATTTTAATAGTTTGTTCAGGCTTGCCAGTTATATCAGATAGTTCTTTCACTAGTTCTCTTTCAAGTTCTTTATATGCAAGAATCTGTTGGGCTAACTTCTTATTTGTTTCTGCACGTTTTGTATACCTATATATTTTCATCGCCAAACAGGTTCCATAAATCGTAATGATTCCTAACAGTATTTCTGAAATTGGTTTCAAGTAATCTGCAACGAGGTTTAATGATTCTATTAACATAATGATTAGTATTAATGAATTTGTTTTCTATTTAATGATGATAGTCCAAAGAATTAAATAGACAGAAAAAAAAACGTGGACTACTTACTTCGTCTACGTTCTTCGAGGTATCGCCAAACACCCACAATCCTTCAACGAGTAAAAGCCCACGCCGAACCGACGTGAGCATCCTTACTTTTATCTTGGATTGTTCTTAATTTGGCGAATTTCGAAGAACAAGAATCAAAGCGGACGCTTCAGTTTCTATATGTCAATTGTTCTTTTTATTGCTTCATAGGCGGATTGGTTTTAAGTTTCCTTATTTTGTTTTAAGATGAAAACGCTTCATCGTGTTTGATCGTTCTATCTTCAATTCTTCTTCGTTACTATCAATAGAGGCAACATATCTTGCTTCGTCATACATGTCTAACCACACTCGCAATGTATCCAGACTCTTCTCTGAAAGAACTCGTTGGATAAAATCTAATTTTATCAACGAAATATCAGTTGTCTCATTTTTGCTGTCCATATAGCACATTGGGTGTTTAAAGGCGAATTGTTTTGGTTTGTGGGGCAAAGATAGGGAAAAAACGTGAGACTGCAAAATTTTTCGAAGGGAAAGTTAGGGGAAAGCATATAGAGTTTGACTCTGAAAATGTAGCTACGCGGCGTGCTGCGTTCTTTGGTATGCGATTCTTGCTCCAGCAACGCGGCACGCCGCGTCCCTACATCTGAGGGTCAAAAAGTATATTATCACTTAAAAAAATAGGGAATAATATAGCAGATGGCACAATGACCTCGTAGAGGTCGCACCATGGTAACCGCAGGTCTTGACCTGCGGAATAAGGTACTCTAATAGATGCCCTCGTCCCCAAAGGGGACGCACAGCAACCAGAATGCCAATTCGTCTGCTTGATGATGTGCGACCCCTCTGGGGTCGATATTCGTTAGTGGCATCTTTCATCCGCAGGTCAAGACCTGCGGTTACGCACATGAGACCCCGTTGGGGTCTTTCATCAGGTCGTTTGTGCCAACAGATATATTGTTACCTAAAAAAATAATGTACTACTCTGCCAAAAGCGAGAAACATTCACGAAAAATGTGTGAAAGCATCGCTGACTTAGACAAGGAACGAGGTGTGAAATGTTAAAAGTAACAACTTTATTAGTAATAAACTTGTTAGTAATCATTTTATTTCATATCTTTGCACTCAGAGAACAATGTTTGAATATATGGCTATAGAGAATCCATTTGTCTTTGGCAGGGCTGAAGATGAAGTGAACCCCAGAAGTATTTTATCTAACTTCTGGGGTTCACTTCATTTTGACATGCCCTCCTCTTAGTAGTGAAAGAAACTGTTTAATTGGGCAGGATGCCCTTGGAAGATGCCATGAAAGAGAAAAATTGAGTTTGAATTGAAAATAATCGCATTTCCGCTTTACATTTTCTTCTTCTGAATTGTATTATAAGTGTATGACACGAAAAGATGTTGAAAGTCTGTTCAAGACACACTACACGCAGATGTATCATCTGGCACTCTCGTTACTCTTCGATGAGGCGGAGAGTAAGGATGTGGTGAGCGAGGTGTTCGCCAGTCTGCTCAGGGGCAGCGCCGTCGTGAGAGCAGACAATGCAAAAGCGTTCCTGATGGCGAGTGTGCGCCACCGCTGCTTGAATGTGTTGCAGCACATGCAGGTGCAAGAACGCTTTGCTCGCTTGCTCATAGCGGACAGCGATGCACTCGTCAGCAACAATACAGCAGAGGAGCAAATGCAGATGGAGGAACTAATGCGCTACTTGCAAAACAGCCTTCCGCCAATGAGCCTAGAGATATTCCGTCTGCGCTATCTGCAAGAAATGACGTGCCTGGAGGTTGCTGAGGCGCTAAACGTCAGCCGGCAGACTGTCCACACCCACCTGAAGCAGACGGTGGAGAAAATCAGAACGTATTATAATTCAAACTCAAAAGCAATATGATGATCGAAGATAAGCGTATTGAGTGGCTTCTGGAACTACAGGACCACCCCGAGCAACTGACCGACGAACAGATGCAGCAGATACTCGCTGACGACGAGATGCGCCAACTTGTGCAACAGCTTGGCATTGCTAAGCGTGCCTTCAAGCATGACGTGCTTAAAAACGTCACCCCGGACGTGGATGCCGAATGGGAGAAGTTTGCAGCCAAACATGCCGAGTTATTGGACGCCCTTGACGAAGATAAGCCCAAGTTCCCTTCTTCATTCTTCACTCTTCATTCTTTATTTCAAAAGATAGCGGCATCCTTCATCGGTGTACTCCTGGCTTCGGGCATTGCCTTTGCAGCCATCCAAATCGTGCGCAACATCAACACTGCCAAGCCGCAACAACCCACAACGGAGCAAACGGCCGACATCGAACCAGTCACTTCCCTGCCAGCAGATACGATTAAGGCAGACACAATCCCCGTTGAGCCATACATTTTCAACAATGTACCACTCGACTCTATGCTCACAGTCATTGCTGAAGCTTATGGGGCACAGATAGAGTTTGAGAACGATGCGACTCGCGAGCTTCGTTTCCATTTTGTTTGGAAACGTGAAGACAGTCTCTCGCGTGTCGTAGAAAAGTTGAACACCTTCGAGGCCGTGAATATCGGCATGGAAGACAAAACGCTGGTAGTAAGATGAGACGCACACTATATGCTTTAACGCTCATGGCCTGCATCCTCTGCATGCCACTTGATGCCTTCGCACAGCGAATCAGCCACATATATAATAATGTGTCGCTCAGCGAAGCCCTGCTTGGATTGAACAACGCTCAGGATGAATACGTCATCAATTTCCTCTACAACGAGTTGGAGGACTTCCGCATCACTACTACCATCAGCCGCAAGTCGCTGCCCGATGCCATTCAGCAGATGATAGGCTTCTATCCCGTCCGCATGACCGTGAAGCCCGACGACCATGAAATCTATGTGGAGTGTACCCACAAAACCGACCGCCATCTGACAGGCACCATCATCGACGAACAGGGGCAGCCCGTAGCGTATGCCAATATCGCCATCCTCAATCCCACAGACTCCACGTTGCTTAGTGGTGGAGTCAGCAACGAAAGCGGCTATTTCGCCATTCCATACGATCAACCCACCATCCTTGCCCGCATATCCTACGTCGGTTATAAGACCATCTATAAACGCTGCGACCAGCCAGAAGCGGGAACGATACGCTTACAACCTGAGACGGTTTCACTGAAAGGTGTGCAGGTGAAAGGTGAGCGAATCGTCTCAACAACGGAAAATGGTCACCTTGTTTACAACATGCCAATGCTCTTACAGGTATATCCCGCCGACAATGCCTACGATGCGCTGACCAACATCCCGGGAGTTAGTGAGATGAATGGCAGCATTATGTTCTCAGGTCGGACCGTGACGCTCATCATCAACGGAAAACCCACCACGTTGAGTGCCGACAAGGTAGTGGAGCGACTGAGACAGATGCCCGCCGCCATGCTGGCCAAGGCCGAAGTGATGCCGTCGGCTCCTGCGAAATATCACGTACGAGGCATGGCCATCAACATCGTAACTAAAGACTTCACTGGGACTAACCAACTATCAGGACAACTGATGGGCGGTTGGCGACAGCACAAATATGGAACGGGTTATGCGGGCGGAAGCATCATCTATAATCATGGCAAACTGGGAATAGACGCATCGTACACCTATACCAATGGAACAGGTTACGGACAGGTGGAGCATGAGGCTAACCATCCACTTGGAGAGCACCGTGCGGCTTATAGTGACAAAACCTCCAACCGCAGCGACGGTATCGACCACGAATATCGCATTGGGATGGACTATGCCATCGCCGACAACCACCGTTTGAGTCTTGCATATACGGGTCAGTGGAACAGCACTCGTTCTACCAATACCACCACGGGTACGGCACAATCTGTACAGAAATCTCGTCAACATGACTATCTACACAACGTTGATGCCAGCTACACTACTCCATTTGGATTGCAGTTAACTGCTTCTTATACAAACTATCAGCAACCAAGGACTCAGAATCTTGATGGCACGATGTACGACCAGACACGTAATCTCTATGTTGATAGTCGTCAGAAAGTAGGCAAATGGCTTTTTACTGCCGACCAGACACATCCGCTTCCTCATGACTGGGAACTGATGTACGGTGCAAAAGCACAGTTCACTAACAATAACAGCTATCAGACCACACTTGACGAACAACGCCAACCGATAGCTGATGCAACATCATACGTAGATTACAACGAGCGCATATTGAACGCTTATGCAGGTTTCAGCAAGCAAATAGGCCAGTCGCTGAGCCTCGACGCCTCCGTGACAGCCGAACAATACCATGCAACCAAGTGGAACGAATGGCGCATCTACCCACAGTTTAATGCCATGTGGAATATCAACGAAAAGAACATGCTTAACCTCTCGTTCAGCAGCGAAGCCATCTATCCCAGCTATTGGAGTACGATGAGTAGCATCTATTACTCTTCTGCATATAGTGAAATCTGGGGTAATCCCGATTTGAAGACTGCTTCGAGCTACGATCTCAATTTGATGTGGCAGCTAAATCGCAAATACACCTTCACGGCCTTTGCACAATTTGAGCCCGACTATTTCGCCCAACTTGCTTATCAACCCTCCGACCGAATGGCTGTCATTATGAAGGAAACCAACTTCGACTATTCCAATAACTTTGGTCTGCAAGCCTCAGCGCAATTCAATATTGGCAAATGGTTAAACGGAACTTTTAATGCTACTGGCTTCTATAGACATGACAAGAGCAATGATTTCTTCGACCTTCCTTTCAATCGTACTCAACTCTCAGCTATTCTCAGCGGTACGGCTGTAGTCAAACTGTCTCAGCGTCACAACATCCAATTCATTTTGAATCCTTTCTTCCAGTCAAAAGCCATTCAAGGAGTTTATGACATCGACCCGATGTTCCGTCTTCATGCTACGCTCCGTTGGACATCCGACAACGGCAAATGGAGCCTCATAGCTAAGGGCACGAATATTCTCAATGGCTATTCCAACGTCCGTTCAACTCTTGCCAATCAAGATTACACGATGCGCGTTTGGAATTCTAACACTCCGAATGCATCTCTTACAGCCATCTACCGCATCGGCAACTTCAAGGAGAAGCAGAAGAAGGCCGTGGATACCTCGCGCATGGGATATTGAACCGACTATAAGAATCTCTCTCGTTTTGATGGGCAGTCGTCAGCATTCGTGCCGACGCTGCCCGTCTTCAGTTTAAGGACAATGAACGCCCAACGGTGTGCAAGAATTCCGGTTTTCAGCGTTTCGTCAAGTAACGCATTACATCAAAAATGTAACGAAAATGTGATTTTGTTTTGTTTTTCAGCGGATTTGCACTATCTTTGCATCGTCTTTGCAGCAGACGGATGCCTCTGCGGAAATACCGAAGAAGACTATCATCACCCTAAAACCCGCAAAAACAATGAAAAGGCTACTATTCCTAATCGTTATTGGCATGGCACTCACCGCTCAGGCACAGCGGCAGAAGACTGCCACGCCCCCACTGGTTTACAATGTTGAAAACACGATGGCAAAGGCTGCCAAGCCCAAGATGCTGCCGGCCAATGAGCTGCCCGTCATCCACGAGTTGCCCGATGCCCTGCAGGGTGTCACCACGTTCAAGGACTGGGCGGCACGTCGGCACACCGTGGGCGCACTCATCCAGCACTATGGCATTGGTGAGAAACCCGCCGTCGGCCCCGACGACGTGTTGGCACGGATGGATGGCGACACACTCGTGGTCTACGTCACCGTAAATGGTCATACGCTGAAGCTAAGTTCGGAAATCAAATATCCCGAAACGGGCCAGCCGCCCTACGCCCTGATGATCGGCACCAGCGGCATCTCACTCCCCCGACAGCTGTTCCAGGGACGTCCCATCGCCACGATGGTATTCCATGAGGACCAGGTGAACGACTACTCGCAGTGGCGTCCGCACCACGAACGCGGACAGCATCCCTTCGACCGCCTCTACCCGCAGCTCAAGGACAATGGAGCCTATAGCGAATGGGCATGGGGACTGAGCCGCCTCGTCGACGGATTGCAAAAGCTCGGCCCTGAGGCAACGCGCATCGACACGAAGCGCATCGGCGTCACGGGTTGCTCGTATGCCGGCAAGATGGCACTCTATTGCGGAGCCTTCGACGAGCGCATCGCCCTGACCATTGCTCAGGAGCCTGGCGGCGGCGGTGCTGCAGCCTGGCGCGTCAGCCACACACTCACGGAGGTGGAAGACCTCGACCACACCGACTACCACTGGTTCATGGAGTCGATGCACGAGAACTTCCACGGCGACAGCGTCTACCAGCTGCCCTACGACCATCATCAGCTCTGCGCAATGGTGTGTCCGCGTGCCCTGTTGCTGTTGGGCAACCCAGACTACAAGTGGCTCGCCGACGAGGCAATGTTGCCTTCCGCTCAGGCAGCAGAAAAGGTGTGGCAGAAGTTCGGCATTGAGGACCGCATGAACTATAGCATCGTGGGCGGACACCCCCATTGCATGTTGCCCGAAAGCCAGATGCCACTCGTGCAGGCTTTCATTGATAAGTTCCTGCTGCATCGCGAAGCTAAAACAAGATAAAGGGTCCTTAAAGGGGGAAAAAGCATATCACTTGTAAAGCAATTGTAGTTGTTGGGAAAACAATTACAATTGCTTTTTTGTTGCGGCCCATCATATTGCAGACGGCACAAGACGTACCTGACGAAAGACCCCAAAGGGGTCGCATGTGCATAACCGCGGGTCTTGACCCGCGGGGGATGTAACTATGCTGGGGGACGACTTCGAAGATGTCGCACAATAGCACCGTTATTCTTGTTGTGCGACCCCTTTGGGGTCGTAGCCATGTGAATACCCTGCCCCCGCAGGTTAAAACCTGCGGTTACCATAGTGCGACCCCTTTGGGGTCATTTTAACGAGGTTCTGTGCCATTTCCTTCTATCATTCCCTTGCTAAATGCTTGCTCCCGTTCCGCTAAAAGCATGCTTTGAATGGTCGGGAAGCATGCTCCCGTTCTGCTAAATGCATGCTCCCGTTATGCCAAAGCAATGACATCATTTTGTAAATCAACTTATTTTGTTCAGTAAATTAAGTTAATTTGTGTAGTAAATTAAGTTAATTTACCAAGTAAAATAAGTTAATTTGCTGAGTAAAATAAGTTAATTTACCGCACAAATTAAGTTAATTTACTGAACGGGAGCATTGAGATTGGAGCACGGGAGCATTGCTCTGAAGACACGGGAGCAATGAGATGGCAGCACGAAAGCAATGCTTTGAATGTACGAAGGCGATGCTCCAAGTTCCCCCAAAAGGAACCTCCGCAGTAAGACCCCAAAGGGGTCGCATGTGCATAACCGCAGGTCTTGACCTGCGGAGAGTGGCATCCCCCTAGAAACCCGACCCCAGCGGGGTCGCACATAACCATGCTTTCGGCTGACGAATTGCCATTCCGGTTGCTGTGCGTCCCCCTGGGGACGAGGGCATATATGTGTCCTTCACTCCGCGGGTCAAAACCCGCGGTTACCATCGTGCGACCCCTTTGGGGTCCTTTTAGCGAGATATGAGATGCCGCCTACTATATTATTCCCATCCCTCAAGCCCCCTTTCCTTCCCTTTCTCACGTCAATCGCCTGTAAAACAGGGCTAATGGGCCACATCGAAAACAATTTGGAATAAATAGAAAAACAATGCCCGAGCGTGGTTTTGCATCCTTTCGAGGGTACACCTTATAAATATATAGCTGTCAAAGAAAATGTAATTCACGGCAAACTACTTGTTACAATGCGTGAACGGCATTCAGAATTTTCTCATTACCTTTGCAGGCAACAAACATTTACCCTAAAACCTGCAACGAAAATGAGAAAACTGTTATTCCTGATTCCGATGCTGGCTTTGCTGGGATGCTCTGCTCCCAGCGACAAAAGCCCCGTGCTGACCATCGAGGGTGGTCAGGTGCAAGGTGTTCGTGCCGACAACGACGGCGTGTTCGTATTCCGTGGCATTCCTTATGCAGCACCGCCCATTGGCGACCTGCGCTGGAAGGAGCCACAGCCCGTAGTAGCTTGGGAGGGCGTTCGCCTCTGCGACAAGTTCGGTCATCCCGGCTACCAAGCCGTACACTATCCGGGCTTCTATGCTTCCGAGTGGGGCTACGGCGACGAAGCACCCTATAGCGAGGACTGTCTCTATCTGAACGTTTGGACAAAGGCACCCGGCGAGACTGCCAAGAAGCTGCCTGTTGCCTTGTGGATACACGGTGGCGGCTATCGTGAAGGCTGGGGCTCCGAACCCGAGTTCGACGGACAGGAGTGGGCTTCGAAGGACGTGGTGCTCGTGAGCATCAACTACCGTCTGGGCATCTTCGGCTTCATGACCTATCCCGAACTATCAGCAGAGAGCCCACACGGCGTATCGGGCAACTATGGAATCCTCGACCAAATACAATCGCTGAAGTGGATCAAGGAGAACATTGCACAGTTTGGCGGCGATCCCGACAACGTGACCATCTTCGGACAGAGTGCCGGAGCCGGCAGCGTGCGTACGCTCTGTGAGTCGCCGTTGGCACGTGGACTCTTCCACAAGGCCGTGATCATGAGCGGCGGTGGTATCAACGTTCCTGCCAAGGACGGCGAGGAAGCCAAGCCCGCCACGCCTGTGAACCGCTTCTTCACCTACAACCCCACGCTGAAGGAAGCCGAGGCCGAGACGAAGAAGGTGATGGACTGGGCTGGACTCACCGACCTGCAGAAGCTACGCGGTGCATCGACGGAGATTCTCTATACCGTCGGCCAGCTGTATAACATGGTCAACAAGAGCGATGTGATGCTGATGCACCGTCCCATCGTCGACGGCTACGTCTCACTGAAGAACTTCGACGAGGCCACACGCGACGGATCGATTGCCGATGTGCCCTACATGATTGGTTTTACCTTGAACGACATGGGTACGATGGGTGCCGGCATTGAGGAGTTCTGCAAGGTGCGCCAGGAGAAAGGCGGCAAGGCTTGGGCTTATGAGTTTGCCCGTAAGCTGCCTGATGACGGCAAGCATCCCGACATCACCGACCGCCTGAAGGGAGCCTTCCACTCGAGCGACCTCTGGTTTGTGTTCAAGTCGCTGAAGCATTGCTGGCGTCCCTGGACGCAAGGCGACTGGGATCTGGCCGAGAAGATGCTCACCGCCTGGACGAACTTCGCGAAGTTCAGCAATCCCAACGGCAAGGACGATGGCGCCTGGACGCCCTGCACCACCGAGAGTCCACAATTCATGCTCTTCAAACTCGACGACAAGGATGCCGAGCATTCCGAGATGGGAGCATTCTTCTATGATGAGAACAAATGATGAAAAAGCTATTCATACTTTGCGCCTTGTTCACGGTGCTGTCGGCTCATGGCCAACAGCACCGATTGTGGTACAATCAGCCTGCACAACACTGGCTGGAGGCGCTGCCCATTGGCAACTCCGCACTCGGCGCCATGGTCTATGGCGGCACGGATGTGGAAGAGATTCAACTGAACGAAGAGACCTTCTGGAGTGGTTCACCACATAACAACAACAGCCTCACGGCTCGCGAACACCTGCAGGAGGTGCGCTCGCTCATCTTCGAAGGAAAGGAAGAGGAGGCCCATAAGGTGATGGACAAGTACTTCATCCCCGGCCCTCACGGCATGCGTTTCCTGCCCTTGGGCAGTGTGAAGCTGCAGCTGGGTCACCAAAACGTGAGCAACTACAACCGCGAGTTGAACCTAGGCAATGCCCTCGCCACTACAAGTTACGTCTGCGGAGGTGTGAAGTACGAACGCACCGTTTTTGCCTCGCTGGCCGACAAGGTGATTATCGTACGGCTGTCGGCCAGCAAGAAAGGGACGCTTAGCTTCGACGTTGACTTCACGTCTGAGCTCAAGCATGCCTGTCATGCCCCCCTCGTCGGCAGCATCGCTGGCGGGAAGGACGGAAAGGAAAGCGCTCAGATGTGGGCTACCGTCGACGGTGTGGAGCAGGAAGGCATTCCTGCCGGACTAAAGGCAGAATGTAAGGTGTCAGTAGAGGCAGACGGTCAGGTGACAGGCAATGAAAAAGGAACTGTATCGGTGAAGAATGCGACGACTGCCACGCTCTACATCGCTGCTGCCACGAACTATGTGAACTACAACGACATCAGCGGCAATGCCATTGAGAAAGTGAACCAACGGTTGGCTTCACACGTTGGCAAGACGTATAAGAAACTGTTGGCCGACCACGTCAAGAAGTATAAGGAACAGTACGACCGTGTGCTGCTGACCCTGCCGAAGTCGGCAAGCTCCGCTCTGGAGACCGACAAGCGGGTGGCTGCCTTTGAAAAGGATGCCAGCGACCTCGACTTGGTGTCGCTCATGATGCAGTACGGTCGCTACCTGCTCATCTCATCTTCGCAACCTGGCGGACAGCCCGCCAACCTGCAGGGTGTTTGGAACGACAAGATGAATGCACCGTGGGACTCGAAGTACACCATCAACATCAATGCCGAGATGAACTACTGGCCGTCGCTCGTGGGAAATCTTGCCGAGACGCAGCAGCCGCTGTTCTCGATGATTCGCGACCTCAGCCAGACAGGAGCCCTCACCGCACAGCAGATGTATGGCTGCAACGGATGGGTAGCCCACCACAACACCGACCTCTGGCGCATTGCCGGACCTGTCGACGGCACCAGCTGGGGTATGTTCCCGACGGGTGGCGCGTGGCTGACGACCCACCTCTGGCAGCACTATCTCTTCACCGGCGACAAGCAATTCCTCGCCGACTACTATCCCGTGATGAAGGGCGCTGCCGACTTCCTCATCGATTACATGCAGGAGCATCCGCAGTATGGATGGCTCGTCACCGTTCCGACGGTGTCGCCCGAGCACGGACCCGTGGGCAAGCGCACCGAGGTGACCGCCGGTTCGACGATGGACAACCAGATAGTCTTCGATGTTCTCTCGCAAGTTATCAAAGCCGGTAAGGTGCTTGGCATAGATAACTCTCAACTCTCAACGCTCAACTCTAAACTCCAAAAGCTCCCTCCCATGCAGATTGGCCGCTATGGACAGCTGCAGGAGTGGCTCATCGACGGCGACAATCCAAAGGATGAGCATCGACACATCTCACATCTCTACGGACTGTACCCCTCGAACCAGATTTCTCCCTATAGCCATCCCGACCTCTACACCGCTGCCGCCAACACCCTTCGCCAGCGCGGCGACATGGCAACGGGCTGGAGCCTGGGATGGAAGACGAACTTCTGGGCACGCATGCTCGACGGCAACCATGCCTTCAAGATTATCCGGAACATGCTGCATCTGCTGCCCAACGACAGGATGATGCGCCAGTATCCGTTGGGCCGCACCTACCCGAACCTCTTCGATGCACATCCGCCGTTCCAGATCGACGGTAACTTCGGCGTGTCGGCAGGCGTCTGCGAGATGTTGTTGCAGAGCCACGACGGTGCCGTACATCTGCTGCCGGCACTCCCCGACGCCTGGCAGCAGGGCGAGGTGAAGGGCTTGCGCGCTCGTGGTGGATTCATCGTCAGCATGAAATGGGAGAAGGGTGCGCTGCAAAGCGGTACCGTCCGTTCAACCATCGGTGGAACCCTGCGCCTGCGCTCGTATGTGCCGCTGCAGGGAAAGGGCTTGAAAGAAGCGAAGGGCGACTGTCCGAACGACTTCCTTGCACCTGCCGACATCCGCACTCCGCTGCATTCGCCCGAGCTGAAGGAGTTCACCCTCCTCACCCCGCCGAAGGTCTACGAGTACGACCTCGAGACGCTTCCCAACAAAACCTACACCATTGTAAGTAAATAATCAATAACAATACTATTCAATGAAATCAAGAAAGATTCTTATCATTGCAGCCCTCTTTCAGGCGCTGACGGCAACTGCCCAGAATCCCTTCGTGCAGACGTGGTTCACCAGCGACCCCGCACCGATGGTGTCGGGCGACCGCCTCTATGTCTACACAGGCCACGACGAGGACGGTGCCGACTTCTTCTGGATGCAGGAATGGCGAGTGTATTCCACCGAAGACATGGTGAACTGGACCGATCACGGCTCACCACTCGCCCTGGAGTCGTTCTCATGGGCCGACGACCGCGCATGGGCATCGCAATGCATCGAGCGCGACGGGAAGTTCTATTGGTACATCTGCGCTCACTCCAAACTCTCCAAGGGCATGGCCATCGGTGTTGCCGTGAGCGACTCGCCGACGGGCCCTTTCCGCGATGCACTGGGAAAGCCTCTGTTCGAGAATGGCTCTTGGGACCACATCGACCCGACGGTCTTGATCGATGACGACGACCAGGCTTGGCTAATGTGGGGAAATCCACAGTGTTACTACCTGAAGCTGAATCGCGACATGATCTCCTACAGTGGCGATTTGGGCCGGTTAGACATGACCGAGGAGGCCTTCGGCAGTCCTGCCATGAACAAGCGCGAAAAGGGCAAGAAGTACAAGGACTCATATGTGGAAGGTCCGTGGCTGATGAGAGCCCCCCATTCTGCCCCCGAGGGGGCTACAAGTGCCAATAAACGCAAGAGTAAAGAAGCCCCTTCAGGGGCCGTAGGGAGAGCATATTACCTCCTCTACGCTGCCGGCGGTGTGCCTGAGCACATCAGCTATAGCACGGCTCCCTCACCCACGGGCCCTTGGACCTACGCCGGTGAGATTATGCCGCTTTGCGACACGAAGTCGTTCACCAACCACTGCGGTGTAGCCGACTTCAAAGGACATTCCTATTTCTTCTACCACACAGGCAAGCTGCCCGGCGGCGGTGGCTTCGGACGTAGCGTGGCGGTGGAGGAATTCAAGTACAATCCTGACGGTTCGTTCCCGACTATCATGCCTACCGACGAGGGTGTGAAGCCCGTGGGCACGTTCTGTCCCTACCGCCGCGTAGAGGCTGAGACGATGGCTTTCTCGAAAGGCGTGAAGACGGAGCAGAATGAGCAGGTGGGAGTGTACGTGACCGACATTCACAACGGCGACTACATCAAGCTGCAGAACGTGGCGTTCGGCAAGAAATACCCGCGCACCTTCAAAGCCCGCGTAGCCAGCGGCCTGCGTGGAGGACAGATAGAGATACGCCTCGACAGCCTGAAGGGACGCCTTCTGGGTACGGTCGACGTGCCCGGCACCGGCGGATGGGAGCAGTGGCAGACCATTAACCTCGACCTCGACTACTCTACGATTACAGACCTGAACGCTCCATCGCGCACCATCTCAGGTCTTGACCTGCCCGCCACGGCCGACCTCTACTTTGTCTTCAAGGGTCGCAAGGGCCCGAAGCTCTTCAACTTCGACTGGTGGGAGATGCAAGGACTGGAGCAGGTGAACATGCCGCTCTTCCAAACCAAGTATACCGCCGACCCTTCACCACTGGTCGTTGGCGACACCTTATTCTTATACACGTCGCACGATGCCTCACCTGAGGACATCCCTGACTTGAACGAGCGCAACTCTGCCGGTTTCTTCATGTACGACTGGCTGCTCTGGTCGACCACCGACATGGTGAACTGGACGGAACATGGCGCCGTAGCATCACTGAAGGACTTCGCCTGGCGCAGCCGCGAGAACGGCGCCTGGGCCATACAGACCGTAGAGCGCAATGGCAAGTACTACCTCTATGCCCCACTCCACGGACATGGCATCGGTGTGCTCGTGGCCGATTCGCCCTATGGACCGTTCCGTGATCCGCTGGGTGAGCCACTGGTCTGGCAGAAGGAGCATTGGGACGACATCGATCCCACCGTCTTCACCGACGACGACGGACAGGCTTATATGTACTGGGGCAACCCCCATGTCTACTACACCAAGCTAAACGAGGACATGATTTCGACCCAAGGCGATATCTTCGTGCTGAATCCCAAGGATGGCGTGATGCGTCCCGTCAAGGAGGAAGGTTCGAAGATCGACCTCCGTGCACCATGGAGAGAGAAGGCCAGCTGGACCGTGAAGAACTATCAGGAAGGTCCTTGGCTCTACAAGCGCAATGGTCATTACTACCTCGGCTATGCCACTACCTGCTGTCCGGAGGCGTTGGGCTATGCCATGAGTGACTCCCCCACAGGTCCATGGGAATGGAAGAACTACATTATGAGTCCCACTGGGCGCGACCGCGGCAACCATCCGGGCATCTGCGACTTCAAGGGTCACAGCTATATCTTCGGCCAGGATTACGACCTGATGCACCTCGAGACATTCGTGCATCACGAGCGCCGCTCGGTATCGGCCGCCGAAATCGAATACAATGCCGACGGCACCATCAAGGAAGTGCCCTACTGGCTCGACCAAAAGCCCATGAAGCAACTGCACTGGCTGAACCCCTACAAGCGTGTGGAAGCCGAGACGATGGCTTGGGGCTTTGGCCTGAAGTCGGCAAAGATGGGCATCGAGAACACAGGCGTGGTGAAGGACATGCCTGAGTCGACGGGCAAGAAGAATATGTACATCTTCGACATCGACGACGATGAATACATCCGCCTGCGCGGTGTAGACTTCGCCAAGGGCGCTAAGCAGTTCGCCATCACGGCTGCCGCCACGGGCAGTTGCACCATCACCCTGCACCTCGACTCAGTCGACGGGCCCGTCATTGGCACCGTGAGCATCAAGGGCACGGGCTCGCTGGAGAAGTATCGCCAGTTCACAACGAAAGTTAAGAATGCCTCGGGAGTTCACGACCTCTACATCTGCTTCTCGCAGGCCACAGGCGATGTGCACCTCGACTGGTGGCAATTCAAATAAAAACTCACACGATTATTCAAATTATTAAGTATTATTCCATCATGACTAAAAGATTTTATCTCGTATTACTCACTATGCTGCTCATCGGCGGTTTGAGCATGCAAGCACAGGAACGCCGTCCCATCGACAACCAACACCCGCTGTGGTTCATCCATGTCGATGTGTGGAACAGTGCCGACCCACAGAAAATCATCGACCTCATCCCTGCCGACTTGCGACCTTATGTCTGCATGAACCTGTCGCTGTCGTGCGGCTACGACAAGGCCACAAACATGTATCGCATGCCTCGCTGTGCCGTACGTACCTATATGTCGTGGGCTACCGTCTGCCAACTCAACAACATGTGGTTCACCTGTCAGCCCGCCAGCGGCGGTCACACTCACATCCAGGACACCGACCTCGAAACCTTTGAGTTCTTCTTCAAGAACTACCCGAACTTTCTGGGATGGAACTATGCCGAGCAGTTCTGGGGATTCGACGAGGCCGACGATGAGAGTAGTAGCACGCAGGCATCGCGTATCGCCCTGTTTGCCAAGCTCGTGCCCATGCACCATAAGTACGGTGGTTTCCTCACCATCTCGTTCTGCGGCAACGTCTGGTCGCATGCCCTGAACCCCATGGGAATGATGAAGCGCAATACCGACCTGCTGAAGGCTTGCCGCGACTATCCCGAGGCTATCCTCTGGCTGTATAAGTACACCACCTCGTCGTGCTTCTACAACAACGAGAGCGTCACCTTCGGACCGTTCATCTCCGGACTCGCCAAGAACTATGGCGTGCGCTACGACAACTGCGGTTGGAACGGTGCCCTTGATGCCATCTTAGGCGAGAAACATGGAAAGAAATATCCTGGTGCCGCCGGCATTGGAACCGTGATGGAACAGACGTGCGTCAACGGTGGAGCTGTATGGGACGGACCGGAGCTCATCTGGACAGAGGATTTCCAAAACCTGAGCAACACCACCGTTGAAGGCTACACCCGTCGCAACTGGGGCACATTCCCCAACTTCCGTGGCATCTGGCTCGACATGTTCCGTCAGATTGTTAATGGAACCATGTACATCCCTTCGCGCGAAGAAGTCGTCAACAACACAAAGATTGTCGTCATCAACGACAAGAACAGTGGCAGCGATGAGGATAAATATGCGGCATGGGGGAATCTCTACGACGGCTTGTACAAGCAGACCGATCCCTTCAACCGCGGCAACGGACAGTGGATGGACAACTTCTGCTACTTCAAGAAGACGGGCCGTTATGGTGCTATCCCCATCGTCATCGGTCTCTACGACGATGCTGCAAAGTCAATTCCCGTACAGGTAAGGAAGTCCAACTACACCTCTCGCTGGAGCACCACCACCAAGAAGACAGCCGACTTCAATGCACAGTATCCTGAAATCAGCAAGGGCGACCTCTACGTAAACCGCTACGCAAACCAGCTGGTCACCTACACTCCGTACACCTATCTGAACAGTAAGAAGACGGCATCGGCCGACATCCCCTTGCAATATAACACCTGCGATACGCTGAAGCTCACCTGGGGAAAACTCTCCAGCGGACTCATCCGCGAATATGAAGATCACATCGATTTCTATCTGAACAACTACCGTAGCGACAGCACGGCAGCTCAGATTGACGAAATCATCGTAACCGGCGTCACAACTCAACCCGCCTATACGCTCACCCGCCACTCCACGGGTGCAACAGGCTACTCGGTCAGCGTCACCGAAAACTACGATGCCGAAGCAGGTACCTACACCGTTGCCGTGAAGCACATGGGTCCCGTGGGCATTACAATCAAGTGTACCGGCGCTGCCGATCGCTCGAATGTGGAGGTTGCAGCCTTGCCACAAGAGGCTCTGCCGCTTCCCAAGCAGCCCGAAGACTATATCGGCCCGGTGATTATCGAAGCTGAGAACATGGATTATAAGAGCGTCAGCAGCGTGGCTCTCACCCACTCTGGCTGGTGGGCTACCGATATGTCTGAGTTTGCTGGCATGGGATATGTTGTGACAGGAACCAACAGCGCTGCATCGCTGCGTCACCAGCTGAAGCTGAAGCAGGGCGGCGACTACAACATCTACGTGCGCTACTGCGGCTCATCGAAGGCTGGCAACATCCGGGCAGCCGTGAATGGTGCAAACCAAAACGTCGCCATCGAGAAGGTAGCTAAGAACGACTGGCACAAAGCCATGTTCACCGCTACACTGAAAGAAGGCACCAACACGCTGACACTCACCAACTCCGGTGCCATCAACATGTATATCGACCAGATTATCTATGAGCCCGTCGGCACGCCTGCAACTCGTTTCCAGGTGGCCGTACGCGATGCCAAGAACGGAAAGGTGGTCGCCGATGTTGATTCTGCCGTACAGGGACAGGAAGTACACCTCACCATCACTCCTGATGAAGGCTATGGCATCAAGGAACTTCGCCTCGTCAACTCCGTATTCTTCACCATGGGTAAGACTATTCCCGTGACTGCGGATGCCACCGAGGTAACCTTCACTATGCCTGATGAAAACGTTGTCATCCAGCCCGTCTTCTTCGACAATTCGTCGAACTATGTGCTCGACTTCACCAATGTCAACAATGGAGCCATGCCGGAAGGATGGCGAGCCGTCGACGGTACCGATGTCCATGAGTATCCCAACTCCTACACCAGCGGACCACGCACCTTCGCTGGTTTCGGTGGCTATCAGGGCAAAGCGCTCTACTGGCGCGTCACCAATGCTGAGTATGGACGCCAGACGGCTTATCCGCTGTACCTCGAGCCTGGCTACTACAAGCTCACCTTCGCTATGGCTGCATGGAAGGGATCGCCCAAGTACAAGGGACGCATCCTCGATGCCAAGAACAATGTCGTCGCCGAGACCACGCTCTACACGGCCACGCCGAATGCCAATGGCAACAACTCGGCCAACCTCTCGTCGGCAAAGCGCTACGAGCTGCCCTTCCAGATCGATGAAAGCGGTAAATATATCATTAGCTTTGTCAACGACGGATCGGGATTCAATGAGTTCCTGCTCCTGGAGTGCCGCATCGCTGCCGACGCCGCTGCAGGCATCACCCTCCACTCGTCGTCCGACACCCATTGTCCCGCCGGCATCTACAGTCCTTCGGGCATTCGTCGCCAGTCGCTGCAACGTGGTTTGAACATCGTTGTCGGCGAAGACGGCACGAAACGCAAGATCCTTGTCCCCTAATAGAGGGGATTGGGGGTCTTGAGTAATCAATCTCTGGACTCCACTCTACGAGCATCGGCCCTTTCGTAGCGCAGTGGAGAAAGAACGTCTCAACATTTAAAATTATACATTATGAAATTAAGAACAATTATTGCAACATTGCTTATGGCATTTCCTATGTGCCGCCTTTCAGCAGCTGTAGACCCGAACTTCTACATCTTCCTCTGCTTCGGACAATCGAACATGGAGGGTGCAGCCCGTCCCGAGGCTGCCGACATTGCCAGTCCCGGACCTCGCTTCCTGCTGATGCCCGCTGTCGATTTTCCTGACAAAGGACGTAAAATGGGCGAATGGTGTGAGGCTTCGGCGCCTCTGTGCCGTCCAAACACGGGTCTGACTCCTGCCGACTGGTTCGGTCGCACTCTTGTGGCTTCGCTGCCTGAGAACATCAAGATTGGTGTCATCCACGTGGCCATCGGTGGTATCGACATCAAAGGATTCCTCCCCGATAGCATTTCCAGCTACGTCGAGAAGAAAGCTCCGGGCTGGATGAAAGGCATGCTGGAGGCTTACGGCAACAATCCCTACGAACGTTTGGTCACGCTTGCCAAGAAAGCTCAGAAAGATGGTGTCATCAAGGGCATCCTGATGCATCAGGGAGAAACCAATACGGGTGACCCCAAATGGGCTGGCATGGTGAAGCAGGTGTACGACAACCTCTGCAGCGACCTGCAGCTGAAGCCCGAGGACGTGAATCTCTACGTGGGAAACATTGTCCAGGCCGATGGCAAGGGTGTGTGTATTGGTTGCAAGAAGCAGATCGACGAACTGCCGCAGACCATCCACACCTGTCAGGTCATCTCATCGGATAACTGTTCGAACGGTCCCGACCGTCTGCACTTCGACGCTGCCGGCTATCGCGAGCTTGGCTGCCGCTATGGCGAGGCCGTGGCCCGTCAGCTCGGCTTTGAACCAAAGCGTCCGAAAGACATGCCTGCAGCCGCAAAGAAGATCGAGGTTCCCGCCGACGCAGTCACCGTCGAGAACGCCATTCCTGGCAACGAGTTCCCGAAGATTGACAAGCAGCGCCGTGCTTACTTCCGCATCAATGCTCCTCAGGCCCGCAAGGTCGTAGTTGACATCTGCAACAAGAAGTACGACATGCAGCCCGACGGCAGGGGTGGCTTCATGGCTGTCACCGACCCGCTGCCCGTGGGATTCCATTACTATTTCATGAACATCGACGGCGTAAACTTCATCGACCCCGCCTCTGAAACCTACTTCGGCTGCAATCGTGAAGCAGGCGGCCTTGAAGTACCTGAAGGACCAGAGGGCGACTACTACCGTCCACAGCTGGGCATTCCTCACGGACAGATTCGCAGCATCTACTACTTCGCCGAGCACTCAACTCTCAACTCTAAACTCTCCGCTCGACCCGCAGGGGCGCTTTCAGAGCGAAGCGGAGAAAGAACTCTAAACTCTAAAGGCGAGTGGCGTCATGCACTGGTCTACACGCCTGCCGAATACGAAAAGGGTAAGAAGCGCTATCCCGTACTCTACCTCCAGCATGGCATGGGTGAGGGTGAGACCAGCTGGGCCCTGCAAGGCAAGATGCAACACATCATGGACAACGCCATTGCAAAAGGCGAGGCCGTACCGATGATTGTGGTGATGGAGAGTGGCGACATCAAGCAGCCCTTTGGCGGTGGTAACAACAGCGCTGGTCGCAGCGAGTACGGTGCATCGTTCTATCCCGTACTTCTCAACGATCTCATCCCCTACATCGATCAGAACTTCCGCACGAAGAGCGATCGTGAGAATCGCGCCATGGCAGGACTCTCTTGGGGTGGTCATCAAACCTTCGATGTGGTGCTGAACAACCTCGACAAGTTCGCATGGATGGGAACGTTCAGCGGAGCCATCTTCGGCCTCGACGTGAAGACTGCCTACAACGGCGTCTTCGCCAATGCTGATGAGTTCAACAAGAAGATTCACTACATGTACATGAACTGGGGCAGCGACGACTTCATCAAAAGCGCCGACATCGTCCGTCAGCTTCGTGAGTTGGGTATCAAGGTCGACTCCAGCGAATCTGCAGGTACAGCACACGAGTTCCTTACCTGGCGCCGTGGCCTCGCTGAGTTCATCCCCCACCTGTTCAAGAAATAATTTTGCCCCCTAAAATAGGGGGTTGGGGGTCTTGTCATCTATGTGTCATCTTTTACCCACTTTGTATACCCCTTCTACACACCATTTTACACATCAATAAAAGGCAGAGACTCACACCTCTGCCTTTTTTATATCTCTTCCCGAATCTCCTCCCAACCACATCACTATCCCTTCTCAACACCCAACACCTGCTCAATGTTTTACTAGTTGTTCAAACAATTCTCCCAACTTGCCATTGCAGCCCAGCCACCGTTCCCTCCTCTTCCACATGTAGGGGCAGACCCCCGTGTCTGCCCGAACAACAACTAACAACAACCGCCAATAAACAACGACAAAACAACCTTCCATCAATAGCGGGCAGACACGGGGGTCTGCCCCTACACGAGGAGGGGGCCGTTTCAATGAAAGAGCCGCGTTGGGATTACAAGCCCCAAAAGGTATAGTGTCCCCCTCGGGGGACGACAGGGGGGCTTTCGGGGGACGACAGGGGGGCTAAAAAAAGAGCCCCGCAGTCTTGTGACCACAGGGCTCTCACTGTAAAAAAGGCGGCTACCTACTCTCCCACATTGCATTGCAGTACCATCGGCGCAAGCGGGCTTAACTTCTCTGTTCGGAATGGGAAGAGGTGGGACCCCGCCGCTATAACCACCTAAATATAGGGGTTG